>Ga0256841_1000131_pt1 | contig 84267 bp, 65 predicted proteins | sample 356308metaG_FD_185971 | JGI IMG/M metagenome (GOLD analysis project Ga0256841, IMG submission 185971) | Hydrothermal vent microbial communities from Mid Atlantic Ridge, Atlantic Ocean - 356-308 | ecosystem: Environmental > Aquatic > Marine > Hydrothermal vents | place: Atlantic Ocean: Mid...
CACCTCCCGGTAGGGGGAGGAAGCGGTGACCGTCGCCGACCAGACCGCCTCCCTCCCCACCACCGCCGGCTCAATAACCGCCGTCACTGCCTCGGACTGCCGCCTCATCGCTCCTCACTCCTTAATGATCATCACCCCCATCATGCCCATGATCGTCATCGTTCTCATTCTCGTTGTCATTGGCATTACCATTATGGTTCCCATTATCGTTGTCATTCATGTTGCCATTGTCGTTATCGTTCATGTTGCCGTTGTCATTGCCATTGCCATTGTCATTGTCGTTATCGTTCATGTTGCCGTTGTCATTGATATTGCCATTGTCGTTATCGTTCATGTTGCCGTTGTCATTGCCATTGCCATTGTCGTTGTCGTTCATGTTGCCGTTGTCATTGCCATTGCCATTGTCGTTGTCGTTCATGTTGCCGTTGTCATTGCCATTGCCATTGTCGTTATCGTTCATGTTGCCGTTGTCATTGCCATTGTCATTGTCGTTCGTGTTGCCGTTGTCATTGCCATTGCCATTGTCGTTGTCGTTCGCGTTGCCGTTACCATTTGGATTCTGCTCTTCAGCTTGGTCAGCCGCATCCATAGCTGAAAGGCTAGCCTCACGAGCGGTGCGTTCCGCTGACAGTGCGGCATCAATGCTCGTATCGAATTCACCTCCTTGAAGGGCGGCTTGAGCGTCATCCAATTGACTTTGCGCTTGATCCAGCAATAGTTGTGGACGAGTGACATCGGCGCCGAAGTCTTCGGCTCGACGAATCTCTCGCTGCGCCTGAAGGATTCTGAACTCGGCGTCGGCGATGGCTGTTTCAGCCTCGATGGGACCGGCTTGAGTCTCGAACCGTCCTTCATAGGCGATGTCAGCGCGTCCGGAGAAGTTAGTTGTGAAGAGAGCCACGGCACCGCCATTCACTTCCAATGTGAATGGGGGATCGACGTCCAGGTCATCAATGCTCAATTCGAAATCCTGATCGAAACCACCCGCCGAGAGTTCGGTGAATTCGATCGTGGCCGTGCCGGTAGCATCTGGATCAGCTTGAGCGGTTAACTGGGCTTGGAGAGTGACTCGCTCATCCTGAGTGGTGGGAACGAATGTTCCCTCCAGCACAACCTGACCTGTGGCATTGAGAATGCGAATGGTGTGACTGGTGAGCAGGCTCTCACGGGCCAACTCGTACGATCCACCGAGAACGGTCTCGCCCTCGGCGGTGACGAGTTCGATCGTATCAAACTCGGTCACCGGGGGAGCCAGGTAGGGCAGCCGACGTTGCCCCGGGCCAGCGTGCTGGCCGCGAACAAATTCAACGCGAAAGCGCCCCTGCTCATCGGTGCGAACAACGCCTTGCGCACTTCGAGCCAAAGGTTGACCATTCACGTAGAGCGTGAAATCTTGACTTGGCGGCAGGTTCGCTCCTTCAACGACGAATAATTCAATGGTACGTCGATCCTGCGTCATTGATTCGATGATGGCGCTTCCACGCTCTCGCTTGATCAGTCCACTCCCGGTCAGTTCGATGCGTCGGTAGGTCAACTGCCTATTGGGAACCTGAAGGGCGTAAGCCGATTGCCGCTGGGCGCCCTGAGCGGCCATAACCGTGAGTGATGGTCGCATCATGTCCCGATGCATGAAAGTGGCCACCGCCACGAGGCTAATAAACGCAAAGATGATGCCCTGTCGAAAAACATTCATCCCTTTGGAGTCTTGCCATCGCATGTTCATTTTCGTCTCCTCCGAAACATGATCTCCCACATTCATATAGTGGGGTGAGACGGTGAAAAAATACATGCTCGATAAGGAGCGAGCCTTCTCTCAATCGGCGGAGTGGGGAAGTCATTCACCTCCAGAGGGCCAATTGGCTACATCGACCTGCGGAGCTCGCCCTTCAGCGCTCAATCTCGATGACGGCGCCAAGGACATCAATGCGACCTGCACCGAGTTTTCCCTGTAATGCCGGCGGGTGATTGGATTCAATATCGACCGCCGAATCCATGATCGCTTGGAACACCCGTTCAGCGGTCGATGGTCGACCAAACAGCGCCGGGCGGCGACGCAGGGGTGCCGGTATGACCGAATAGAGCAGGGCGGCTTCTCCCGAGACGAAGGGAGCGGCAAACGACGTTCCGCTCCACCTGGCGAAACGAGCGGTGCCCGGAGTCTCTCCGGGATAAGTGCTGAAAATGCCGACCCCTGGAGCGCACACATCAATGTGGGGGCCAAAGTTCGAGAAGTCCGCCAGCTGATCATTTTCATCAGTGGCGGCGACGGCGACCACGCGCTCATTATCGCTGGCCGGGTATTGTTCGAACTCTTCGCCTTCGTTGCCCGCCGAGGCGACCAGGAACGCGCGACGTTTGTGCGCTATTTGAATCGCCGTCTGTACGACGAATGGGGGCGGGTTCATCATCCCAAAGCTCATGTTGATGACCAGAGCCCCGTTGGTGGCTGCATACCGGATGGCTTGAGCGATATCAAAAGCGGTTCCTTTTCCTTCGCTGTCGAAGGCCCGAATGGGCATGATCTTCGCCTCCGGCGCCACCAGGGCGATGATGCCAGCTACGAACGTCCCATGGCCGAATCCGGGTCCCTCTCCTTCTTCGGTGGGATCGGTATCATGAGGATCATCGACGAAATCGAACATCTTCTCCAGAGTGATTCGCCCCTCGAACGCCGGATGGGTCAGGTCAATTCCCGTATCGATGACGGCAACGATAATATCTTTGCCGGTGGCCATTTGGTGAGCTTCCTGAGCTCGGATCCTGGCCACCGCCTCCTGGTCAAAATATTCGCCCGGCGACGCGCCATCGATGAATACGAATGTCCGAGGATCGATGAACACGAAGGTGCGGGGATCAATTCGCGGTTCCGGGAGACGAATGATGAAGTTGGGCTCTCCTTGCTCGACATCGGGATCTTGTGACAGTTGATCGAGAACGCGCTCCACGCTGAGGCCACGCGGGATGCCCATCCGGAAAATATTCGTTCTCTCCAATCGCTCGCGAACGGTCAAATCGTGACGTTGGGCCACCTGGTTGGGATCCGCTCCCGGTCGAAGCTCGACCACCACCTCATCCTCGACAAAGTCATCCACGCCGGTTCCACCCCCATTCCCATTCTCATTGCCATTCCCGTTCTCATTCCCGTTCTCATTGCCGTTGCCATTCCCGTTCTCATTCCCATTCTCATTCTCGTTGCCGTTCTCATTCCCGTTGCCGTTTATATCGCCGCTATCGTCGCCATTGTCATTGCCATTATCGTTGATGTCACCATCGTCGTTAGTGTTACCGTTATCGTTGGTATCGCCGTTATCGTTGGTGTCGCCATTGTCGTTGGTATCGCCGTTGTCGTTGGTGTCGCCATTGTCGTTGGTATCGCCGTTGTCGTTGGTGTCGCCATTGTCGTTGGTATCGCCGTTATCGTTGGTGTCGCCGTTGTCGTTCTCATCATCGCCATTATCATTGCCGGTACCACTGTCTTGAGAGGCTGCCAGCACAGTCTCTATGTTGGTCATGTTGATGAGCGTCTCAACAATCATCTTGACGCTGAGAAGCGAGGACTCTTGCTGCGGGAGCGGTTGTCCATTTATTGGTGGCGCGTGCCGAGACATAAGGACCAACAGCGATACGAACAGGGCGAATCTTCCATGCTTCAGAATAGCCTTCACGCTCATACCAATCCTCATAACCATAGCATCATGTAGAACTTCCGGTCAAGCTGATTACGGTTGAATGAATCATCACCGCTCATCTCCTCTCTCTGTGACATTCCCATCCTCAGTAATAGAGAGCGATGGCGCTCGAATGATACACATTTTTTGCGGAAAATGTGCTCCGGCGGCGGGAGACGTTCGAGACTTGCAATCCCGGTGAAAAAGTGAAAAACTACTCACCGGTGAGCCGGCCTGGAGTCAGAGGCTCACACTCAGCCGGGGCTGCTCGTAGATGCGATGAGCGATTATGGGAAAGCTACGGATACGCAGCTGATTGCTGCGTGTCTGGATGGTGAGGCGGAGGCCTGGGAAGAACTCTTGAAGCGCTATCGGCGGCTCATTTACTCTATTCCTTATAAATACGGCCTCTCCCCCGATCAGGCTGCCGATATCTTTCAGTCTGTCTGCGTCACGATGTTGGAGCAGTTGCGAACGCTCCGGGATGAGAGGAAGCTCAGTTCCTGGCTGATCACGACGACATTGCGCGAGTGCTGGAAGGTCAAGCGGCGCGAGCAACGGGAGATCTCCAACCCCGATGATGAAGGGGAGGCGCTGGCCGCTCTTCCGGCTGATGGGCCGTTGCCCGATGAGCTCGTCCAAACGCTGGAAGAGCAGCACCTGGTGCGACAGGCCATCCAGCGACTCGATGATCGGTGTCGAGCGCTGCTCACCTATCTTTTCTACGAGAAAGAAGAGTGGTCCTACGAGCGGATCTCCCGACAACTGGGAATGCCGGTGGCCAGCATTGGCCCCACGCGCGGGCGTTGCCTGGAGAAGCTGAAGCGCATTTTGCGGAAATGGGGGATTTCTTAAAGGGAAGTATTTTTTGAGACGATTGGCGCTCTACTGTTCTGGAGGAGCGTGAATGGGGGAGAACGCGAGGAGAAAATGAGACGATGCGTTGTTGGCGTATGGAACAACTTTTAGATTTCATTCAAGGCCGGGCCGACACCGAGGTGGCTGACGCAATTCGAGCCCATGTGGATAGTGGGTGTTCTCGCTGCCGGGCGAATCTGGACTGGTTGAGCAAGATCGTTCAACTCACGGCCACCGACGATTCGGTCGATCCTCCGGAGTGGGTCTTCCATCGTGCCGTCCGATTATTCCACGAGCTGGGGCCGAAGCGGAAGCCGGGAATGATCGAGCGATTAGTGGCGGCGCTCGCCTTCGATAGCTGGGCGAGCCTGCAACCAGCGGTGGTGAGGCAAAGTGGAGCTGCTCCCCGCCAATGCTTGTACCGCGCTGAGCAGTGGGAACTCGATCTTCAATTCGAGCCCGGAGAGATCCCCGATACCATCGACTTGACCGGACAGATCCTCAAAGCCGGAGGGACTGGACGGGAGGCCGCGCATCGTCCGGTTCGATTGGTGAGAGAAGACGCCGTAGTAGCCGAAGCGGTGACCGATGAACTCGGCGAATTCACCATGGATCAACTCGCTCCCGGCCTCTACAATCTCTGCGTGGAGCTCCCCGAACAGGAAATATGGATCGAGCGCCTGGAAGTCAAATTGAGCAATGAGTGACGTCGATCCGGACACGACGGACGCTGAGGTCCATCAGGTCCATCAACTCGTCGATCAGCTCCTCGGTTTTCCCTCGCGCGAGGACGCCTTCGCTTTCCTTCAACAGCACCGAGAACGCATCAATTACACGCTCATTAAACTGCTCAAGGACCAGATCAGTCATCTGGTTCGCGTCGATTTGAATCGGGCGCTCGAAGTCGCCGATTTGATCACCGTAGCGGCGGAGTTGGCCGGCGATCCGCTCAGCCGCGCCCTGAGCGCACACGCCCGGGCGATGGCGTTGGACCGTTCGGGGAAATGCGCCGAGGCGCTGAAGCTCTATAATCAAGCGGAGACCATCTATCAGTCTCTGGGCCAGGAGGTGGAAGCCGCGCGAGTGGCCCGAGCCAAGTTGCCGGTTCTCATGTACCTCGGGCATTACGACCGGGCCCTCCAGGTCGCCGCCGAAGCGCGCCGCGTCCTTCAACAGCACGATCAATGGGCTCTGGTGGCTCAGGTCGATGCCAACGTCGGAAGCATCTACGAGCGACTGGCTCAGTATCACACGGCCTTGCGCTACTATCAGCAGGCGGCCGAAGTGTTCGAGCGACTGAACGATCGGCGGAGCCTGGCACTGGTTCAAGCCAACGAGGCCGTCGTCTACTCCCACCTGAACGAGTTCGAGCGTTCGTTGGCCCTTTATGAACAGGCGCGACGAATTTACTCCGAACTGGGACTGCACTTATGGGCCATTCGAGTGGACCACAACGTCGCCTGGCTGCACTTCCTGCGAGGAAAGTTTGATCTGGCGCTCCGGCAATTCCATCGCGTGGAACAAGAAGCGGAAAGGCATGGGGATATCACCCAGGTGGCCGTCTGTCAGCTCGATCTGGCCGAAGTCTATCTTCAGCTCAACGCCTTCGAAGACGCCCTGAGGGCCTCGCAGACGGCCATCGAACAATTCGCTCAACTGCAAATGACGGCCGAGTTGGCCAAGGCCCAAATGTATCATGGCGTCGCTCACCTTCACCTGGGAGCCCTCGACCGCGCCACTCAATCATTGGAGCAGGCGCGCGCGCTCTTCTCCCAAGAGGGCAATCAGATCTATCAAGCCCTCTGTGATCTCTACTTGGGCGAAGTGGCGCTGAGGGAAGGCGCCTGGTCCCGAGCCTTCGAGCTCTGTCGGGCCGCCAGTCAAACATTCGAAGCGCATCAGTTGGATAACAAGGCCGCTTATGCTCAATTTCAATTGGCTCGCATTCGGTTCCACGCCGGCGACGTCCAGGCCGCTCAGCGGTTTTGCCAGCAGGCGCTCCAGAAGATCGAATCTCTGGAAGCGCCTTGGCTGCACTATCAGTGTTTTCATCTGGAAGGGAACATTGCCGAGCGCCTCGGCGATGAGAGGGCCGCATATCGGAGTTATGAACGGGCCATCCATCACATCGAAGAGATGCGGAGCAGCATCCGGGTAGACGAATTCAAAGCCTCCTTCGTCAGAGACAAGCTGAAGGTCTACGAGGACATGGTGGCGCTGTGTCTGGAGGACGGTTCGCCGGAGAAGAAACAGCGCGCCTTCGGCTTCGCCGAGGCGGCCAAATCCCGGGCCCTGGTCGATCTTCTGTCCAATGCGCTGAAGATCAAAAGCCGAGCCGAGTCCCAGATTGACCGGGCATTGATTGAGCGGTGGAATGCGCTGCGGGAAGAGCTGGATTGGTATTATAACAAACTCAACGAATATGAATCGCAGCCGCCGCCGCGACCCGTCGAATGGGGTCGAGACCTGCGCCAGAACATCCGCCAGCGTGAGGAGGAACTGAGCAATCTGCTGCGACAGCTCCAGGTGCAAGATCCGGAGTACTTCTCTCTGCAGAGCGTCCCTCACGTGGCCAGCGAGGACATCGCCGGCGACCTGGCCGCCGGCGAGATCCTGCTCGAATACAGCATCGCGGGCGATCGCATTGGCGTCTTCGTCATCGATGCCCGTGGCCTCCGGGTGGCGCAGTTCCTCGGTCCAGCGTCACCAGTGCGCGATTCGCTGAGGAAGCTCCGATTTCAATTGAACAAACACCTCCTTGGCGTCGATTATCTCGATGCGCATCGGGCTGCGTTACACCGGTTCGTCAATGAACATTTGCGCGAACTCCATCGCGCTCTCATTGAGCCGGTAGCCGACGCCTTAAAAGGAAAGCGATTGATCATCGTCCCTCACGGATTCCTCCACTACATCCCATTCCACGCCTTGTATGATGGGGAGCACTATGTGATCGATGATTACGAAGTCTCTTATGCGCCCAGCGCCCATGTGTTTCGGCTGTGCCGCCAGCGCCGCCGAAGGCCGCAGAACGGGTGGACGCCAGCGCTCATCGTCGGCGTGCCGGACGAAAAGCTCGTCCACATTCGCCAGGAAGTGGAATATATTCGCCGGCTCATCCCCGGCGCCGAGGCGCTGGTGGGCGAGGAAGCGACCCTGGAGCGATTCAGGCGGCGGGCCCAACAGGCGCGGCTCTTACATCTGGCCTCTCATGCTGTTTTTCGGCGAGATAATCCCCTGTTTTCGGCCATTCAATTATCTCATTCCTGGCTCAATTTTTACGACATGTTTCACCTGGACCTCCAGGCCGAATTGGTCGTGCTCAGCGCCTGTCAAACGGGCGTGAGCAAGGTGTTCGCCGGCGATGAGCTCATCGGTCTGATGCGGGGATTTCTGTACGCGGGAGCACCTTCTTTGATTCTCAGTCTCTGGGCCGTTCACGATCAATCGACGGCCGAGATGATGCGCGTCTTCTACACCGAGTTGCAACGGGATCATTCTGCTCGAGCGGCGCTCCGGAAAGCACAACTGGCCATTCGAGAGAGGTATCCGCATCCCTATTACTGGGCTCCATTCGTGCTCATGGGACGGCCGTGATGGCCCGGCTCCTTGCAGGGCCACGAGGCCAACAGACCCGGCTCTTGGCCTCCAGAGTTGAAGGTCTCCTCACTCTCGACGCTGCCCTTCCCCGGAAATAGAGGGTGGCGCCGCTCCATTTCCCCAAGTCCTCTCTCATCCCCTCGGTGTAGTACTCCAGCGCCATGAGCGACGTCCTCGAAAACTGGACAGCACCGGAAACATTCTGTACCATACGCCCGAACGTTCATCGCGAGGGGAAGATATGGCTCACCGAGAACGGGTCGTCGTGATCGGAGGGGTAGCCGGGGGCATGTCGGCGGCGGCGCGGGCCAAGCGCGTCAATCCTCATCTGGACGTAGTGGTGCTGGAGCGGAGCCCGCACGTCTCCTACGGCGCTTGTGGGCTACCGTATTTCATTGCCGGACTCATTCCCGATTATCGTCGGCTGATTGTCTATACGCCGGAATACCTCCGCCGGGAACGCGGCCTCGATGTTCGCACCAACACCGAAGTCGTCCAGATCCGACCGGCGGAACGGGCGGTCATCGCGCGCGACCTCCAGAGTGGTCGGGAGGAGAAAATCGGCTACGACTATCTCGTCGTCGCCACCGGAGCCAGGCCAATTCGTCCCTCGCTGCCGGGGATTGAGCTGGACAATGTCTTCGTGCTCCGCAGCCTCGAACACGGCATTCATGTGCAACGGGCCATCGCCGAGATGTCGCCGCGCCGAGCGGTCATCATCGGCGCGGGATACATTGGCTTGGAAATGGCCGAAGCGCTGCGCCTGCGCGGCCTGGCCGTCACCGTGGTGGAAGCGCTGGATCGCGTTCTCGGTCACCTGGAGCCAGACATCAGTCGCCTCGTCGAAGAGGAGTTGGCGGCTAACGGTGTGCAGTTGCTCAAGATGACCAAGGTCACCGCTCTGGAAGGCGATGCTCAAGGGCGCGTTCGGCGCGTCCTGACCGATCGCGACGAGCCGATAGACGCCGAACTCGTGCTCATCGGCGTGGGGATTCGCCCCGAGGTGGCGCTGGCCGAAGAAGCCGGGCTCGCTCTCGGACCGACCGGCGCCATCGCCGTCAATGAACGGCAGGAGACCAATATCGCTCGGATTTATGCGGCCGGCGATTGCTGTGAGGCGAGGCACCTGGTGACCGGTCAACCCGCCTGGATTCCCCTGGGACCGGCAGCCAATAAGCAGGGGAGGGTCGTGGGAGACAATGTGGCCGGTCGCCGCGCTCGATTCGCCGGCGTGGTGGGAACGGCGGTGACGAAGGTATTCGATCTGGCCGTCGCCCGCACCGGCCTCTCCGTCGACCAGGCCAGGAAAGCGGGATTCAAGCCGGGAGCGGCCGCGATCACCGCTTCATCGCGAGCGGGTTACTATCCCGGCGGACAGCCGATCACCGTGAAAGTGATCTTCGATCGCGAGAGCGAGCGATTACTCGGCGCGCAGATGGTGGGCCGCGAGGGGGTGGCCAAGCGCATCGATATCTTCGCCACCGCCCTCCACGCCGGTATGACGCTCTCGGAGATGGCCGGACTCGATCTCAGCTATGCTCCCCCCTTTGCGCCCGTCTGGGACCCCGTTTTGATCGCCGTCAACGCCGCGTGGAAACAGCGCTAGCCCGGACGGCGTCGCCTCCACTGACATCATCGAGCGGCGCTCGCGATCGCGGACGCCGGGACCTCTCCAGAGCACCCGATCATGCCTCAAACGAGTCGGCGCGGTGTGATGTTGCTCTCGAATCAGCCTTTAATTCTTAGGGAAGGGGAAAAGGTAGCACCACATTAAACCGTGGAGAAAAGAGAGTTGGATAAAAGGGCGGGTCCAGCGATAATCCTTGGTTATGAAAGACCAAGAAAGGATTATCCCGATGGACCCGACGAATACACTTTGTCCCAATCCGGAGTGTCCCGCCAGGGGCCAAATTGGCCAAGGCAACATCGGAGTGCACTCCATCAAAGAGAGACGGTACATCTGCCACGTCTGTCACAAGACGTTTGCCGAGACCGAGGGAATGATGTTTTACCGGCTGCACAAAGCGCGTGATCTGGTGACGACGGTGGTCACGTTGTTGGCCCACGGGTGTCCGGTCCAAGCCATCGTGGCCGCCTTTGGGTTGGATGAGCGGACGGTCAGTGACTGGCCGGAGCGAGCCGGCGGGCACTGTCAGTCGGTGCATGAGCACCTGGTGGAACAGCCACTGGATCTGGGCCACGTCCAGGCCGATGAGCTGCGGGTCAAGGGGGCCTCGTCTGGGTGGCCCTGGCCCTGATGGTCAGCACGCGGCTGTGGTTGGGCGGGGTGGTATCGCCCCAGCGAGACCTGGATCTGATCCGCGCGTTGATCCGGAAGGTGCGCGCCTGCGCCTCGGCGTTGACCGAGGGGGTGCTGTTCTGTACCGATGGTTGGCGGGCTTATGTCCGGGCCATCGCTGAGGTGTTTCGCCAAGCCATTCCCACGGGTCGGCGCGGGCGACGCGGTTGCAGCCCTGGAAGAACATCTGTATTGCCCAGGTCGTCAAGCAATACGCCCACCGCCGTGTGGTCGGCATCACCCGCCGTATTCTCCAAGGAGCGGAGACTCAGGTTCAGGTGTTGCTTCGACGCTCCCACCACACCAGCACTCTCAATACGGCGTTCATTGAACGGCTCAACGCCACCTTCCGCCAACGCCTGGCCGCGCTGACGCGCCGGGGTCGCGCCTCGGCCCGTCTGACCCCCGCCCTGGAACAGAGCCTGTAGCTGGTCGGCACGGTCTATAACTTTTGCACTGAGCATCGGAGTTTGCGCTTGCCCGGTCTCATTGGCGGTCATAAATGGCTGGAGCGCACGCCAGCCATGGCCGCCAGCATCACTGACCACTGTTGGACTGTGGCTGAACTGTTGTCCTTTCATGTGCCACCCCTGCCCTGGCAACCGCCCAAGCGTCGTGGCCGTCCCTCGAAGGCCACCAAACTGCTTATTGCGAGGTGGTGTCGATGACCACGATTAACTGTGGCGCTACCTCCCTGGACTCGATACGCTTCAAATAAGGACCGGGCTCTGGGCGTCGGCTGCGCCGCATTGTAGTGACTCCCTAAAACTGGACAGGGTTTGAACCAATTTTAGTGATGAAGCGAGTTGATATTGCTGCCTCCTCCATTGTTGCTCAAACTCGGCTGGGATCAAGTATCCCAGCCGAGGGATGGATTCGTTTGTGCATGTAGGCCTCGTCAAGGAACCGTCCGATTGGGCGCCGGGCATCATAGTAATCTTCGTAGTCCGATGGGCCCACCTCTTCCTCTTTACTGCCAGATGAGGTGATATAAACGCACTTTGCCGAAGCTCGAATACCTCCCCGACCTGTCCACAGTCCCGACAGGAAGAGAGTGAGTGGGGTCCTTGGGATACCGATTTCATCTCGTCTCCTGACTTTTCTCCCATTGATCCAGGTACTCTTTTACCTTCCGAACGAACGTCCTCGCCGTCTGCAACAATTCCTCGGTTTCTTCTTCTGATAGGAAGATTCCCGCGCTGTAGTCACCGATGAGCCGCATATCGTACGCTTCACTCAAAGCCTTCCCCAATTCCCGGTCAAAAATACCCGTCTTCACGAAGTGCTGCCCGAATAATCCAATGACACCCTTATGGGACGAAGCGGTGAGTTCCTTTGTCAGGAGTGCGGCTTCAGCCATGAAAAACATGGCATAGTAGCAGCGGGAGACACACGAGTCATAGTCGCCCAACTCCATGGCCTTCTCGGCCGTTTTCAAAAACCGTTCCGCCTTCTCATAGAGATCAGTCAGTTCCTTCATACGGCTACTCCTTCTCGCCGTATGTTCACCAGTAGAGGCGAGTTATAGTGGTCGAACGTGTTCCTTGGAACCACGATGACCGAAACGAGTTCTCCTTCCTCGAGGAGGATCTCGAGGAGAAGATCGTTCAGACTGCGGCGTACTTCTCGAGCATCAAGAGACTCGTCAACGACGACGAGCAGGTCAATATCAGAGCCTTCCTCTGCTTCTCCCCTGGCCTGAGAACCATAGAGCAGAACGCGGTCAATGCCTCGGCCATATCTCCGAACCAACTCTTCTTTCACCCGGCCCACAAGGTATTTCAATTTTTCATCCATGGGTACCCCCCTCTGAGAATGAGACATCTCATTCTTCCACAACGTCAAGGACTTGGCGTTCTCGCCCCGGTAGGACAACGGCCATCTCCAGGGGGGGATCAGCGCCCCCCTTTGTCACTAACATGTTCGGCATTTCCTTTCGTGCCAATATCATAGGGAGTGAGTCCCGGCAAATCGGGGAACTCATGATGTGCCGATGAAGCCTGATGGCGATTCGCGACGGGTAGACGTGACCAAATCCTCCAAACTCAAAGCCTGATCCCGAGGCAGTGAAAAAAATCCCTGCTCTGTGGGAGTGAACGGCGACGATTTCTGGTTTTTGATGTCGCGTCGTTTTCGACTCTTTCTTTATCATCGTGCATCTCCGCAATATTAGCAACCCTGGTTAAAATGATAGCACTTTTGTTAAAGGCGGGCAGCGGTTATTTATTCGGAGTTTTTCTCTTTTCGGAAAGAGTCACTCATAGCCTGGCGAACCACGGAGCGAGGATGAGAGTGAGCTCTTTTCGAAGGAGCCGCCCATGGCTTCCAGGTCACCCCGCGAGAATGAAAAGGAACTCGCTGGGGAAGGAGCGCAAGTTGGCAACTTGCGCCCCCCTCTATTGTTCGAAGGAGATCCTCAGGCAACTCGGCGATGGGAGAGCTGGGGTCTCTCGGGACAACGACTCGGTGCGCGAGGCGCTCGAGCCAGAAGGTGAGAGAGGGAGCCCGGACGGCGTCGCCTCCACTGACATCATCGAGCGGCACTCGCGATCGTGGACGCCGAGGCGCTCTCCGGGACGTTGGCCATGTGCGAAATGCGTCGGCGCATTCATCGATGGGAAAGTTGCTCAATCGCTCGATTCCGGAATAGGGTCCGCTTCTGGTCGGCATTTTCGCCTTCCCGTGCTCCTTCGCCGCTCGGCGACCGCATCACCTCTTCGTCCGAGCGCCCACCCTTCATCTTTTGACGAACCGAAGATGCTTGACGCGGTCGGTATTCATCGTGAAAGCCGTGATGTTGCCGCGCTCGTCGCGAAGGAAGTGAAGATGGAGACCGGCGACCGTGAACCAATCGGCGAGAGTCGGTTGAAGAGGCTCCCTCGGGGAATGTTTGTATTTATTCTCGTGGCGCAAGAATAACCGGCCGTCTTTCAGGACCACGTTGTAGCTCACCTGTAACTCCTCGCTGAAATAGGTTCCCACGTACTCCCGCAGTGTGTCCGGCGTTGGGGAGACAAGGCGTACTCTTTCCAAAACCGCCGGTCGTCGCCCCTCGACGTGAACGCGCAGGCGAACGGGAGCGGCACCACTTCGTCCTTCGAAACTGACCTCGATGGGGACGGGCGCGTTCACCGCACGAAATCGCTGCTTGGTGATGGGCATGAGCCGGAAGCGCCAACGCCCCACCTTGGCGATCAATGTCCCTTCGGCCACCGAGAGCTGCCAGAGAGCGCCCGTCTCAGGGTCATGGAAGGCCCCCGCCTTGGCGCTCAGCTCTCGTTCGGAGAGTTCCACCGATGGCCGCTCCTGGGCTCGGGCCGCTTTCGCCTCAGGTGTCATCTGATCGGCCAGAAAGATGTCGGCCACCCGTCGGGCTAATCGACTGGGATTGATCGTGCTCAGGTTGCACAGGCAGATCACCGAGAATCGGTGTTCGGGAAAGCGCATCATCTCGGCCCGGAAACCGACAAAGGCGCCGCCATGACTGATCATTCTCAGCCCTTTGTACTCGCCGAGGCGCAAACCGAATGCGTAATCGAGCCTCTTTCCGTCATTGAGCGTACCCGGCGTGAGGAGCTGATCGATCAGGGCGCGCCCACCGACTTCAGGATGATAGAAATTCTGGTCCCATCGAAACAGATCTTCGACGGACGTGAACAGGCCGCCGTCACCGACCATATCCAGGGTGGTCATGGAGATCTTGAATCCACCTCCTTTCTTCGGCGCATAACCGGATGCGCGATTCTCGACGATCATCGTGTGATCATCGTGAAAGTGAGTGTGATTCATGCCCAGCGGCTCGAAGATGAGCTCCCTGGCCACCTCGCGCAACGATTTTCCCGTGACTCGTTTGACGATGAGGGAGAGCAGGAAATATCCGGAGTTACTGTACAGGAAATCGTCACCGGGTTTGAAGTTGAGTTCCTTCTGTCGGGCCAGCAGGTCGAGGACTTCTCCGTCGGTGTAGAAATCGTCCTGGCGCATTCCGGCCAGATCCATCAGGGTGAGATAATCGCGAATGCCGCTGGTGTGATGAATGAGGTGGCGGATCGTGATGGGCGTCCCGTAGTCGGGCATTTCGGGGAGATATTTTCGAATATCATCGTCCAATGAGAGCTTCCCTTGCTGGGCCAGAAGGACGACCGTGGCCGCGGTGAACTGTTTGGAAGTTGAACCGATGCGGAATACCGTCGTGGGCGAAATGGGAATGTGGTGTTCCAGATTGGCCATGCCGTATCCCCGTTTGTAAATGAATCGCCCGTCTTTGATGATGCCCAGGGCACACCCTGGGGAATCGGGTCGATCCCAGGGAGCGAACAACTCATCGACGCGGGCTATCTGCGCCTCTCGGTCATGCTGGTTCTCCGGTTGACCGACGAAGGCCAGAGAGCTCATCGCCAGGAGAAACAAGAGAATGTGCAACGCGCTCTTCCTCATCATTGGTCTCATGGCATTCACCTCGCATGGCCGTCTTGGCCGCTCAACCCGCCCGCGACCAGACCGGTTCATCAACCATCCGTCAGATTGAGTATCAAAGTTCGCTCTCTCTGTCAACGGATGCAGCGGCAGAAGCGACTCCAGCGAACGCCGGGGCGCAGCATTCGTGAATGCGGAACTCGTCAGATGAGATCGGTCGCTCCCTCGCTCGCTGGAGCGGCCAAGGGTAGCGACGTTAGGGAGAGCGGGCGAGATGCGTGGCTCGCGATTCGTTCGTCATGCCGGGTGTGATGCATTCATTCTGATCCGCGAACGGAAAACGAAGGCGGAGACTATCCGGCGTAGTCGGTCGGGTCGGGAAGGCCCGCTCGCCGGAAAGCCTCTCGTCGCTCGGCGCACTTGGTACATCGGCCGCAATGCCGGCGATTGACGGGCGCCAGACAGGAAAACGTCAGTCCCAATGGCCAGGAGCGGCCGCGTCGGACGACGTCACTTTTGGTGAGCTGCGCATACGGCGTGATGATGCGCAGGGAGCTGTTGAGTCCCTGGCCGAGGAGTTGTTCGCAGTGGCGGAAAAAACCGGGCGTGCTATCCGGGAATGGATTCGAGCGAAGAACGCCCAGGGCGATCACGGGAATCCGGTGAAGAGCGCAATAGACGGCGGCTTTGGCCAACAGGATGAGATTTCGTCCGGGGAGGTAGTTGGCGTCCAGCGGAGCTCGAGCATCGGGAACCTGGTCGCCGGTCGTGCTCCAATGCCGGCCGTAGACGTCCTCCATGGGGAAATGAAGCTGTTTCAGCGGATGGATGTTGGGTTGATGAACCGCGTTGAGGAACCTGGCGAGCCAGAATAGCTCGGCCGATTCCCAAACCAGTCCATTCCTGACGAATACAGGATGGACCTCTCCATAGTTTTGAGCCAACTCGCAGGCGAGCACGCTGCTATCGAGCCCGCCACTGATGAGGACGCAGACTTTTTCCTGTGACATCGCTCGCGCCGTCGGGTCTCGCGGCCGCGCCCGGTATGAGGCGGTCACTGTTTCTTTCTCAAGCTACGCACATCCCCGGAGAGGATCGTTTCTCGCGCTCCGGTCGGCGTTTCCACGATCAACGCCCCTTCCGGCGTGAGGCCCCGCGTCACGCCGACGATGGTCCGATCACAGGTGACCACCTTCACCGGTTTATCTTCGGCATACGTGGACAGTTGACACCACCGATGGACGATATCGCTCGCGCCCTGACTGAGGAACAGATCGTACCAGGCATCGAGCTGGACGTAGAGCCGTTGTCGGAAGTCGTCGGCATCGATGGCCCGACCCGTCTCCAGTTTGAGAGACGTCGCTTCGGCGGCCAGTTCCGGCGGGAACGAGGTTTGGTTGAGGTTCACGCCGATGCCGCTGATGACATAGGCCAGCCGATGATGCTTCACTTCGGCTTCGGCCAATATCCCGGCGAACTTGCGATCGCCAATGAGCAAATCGTTGGGCCACTTGATGTCGGCGGTCAATTGATACTGTTGAGAGACCAGCTCGGCCAGCGCTACAGCGATGACCAGGCTGAGCACGGGCAGATCCGAGGGAGGGATGGTCGGCCTCAGAATGATGGAATGATAAAGTCCTTCGCTTTTCGGAGAGAGCCACGTTCGGCCCAACCGTCCGCGTCCGGCGGTTTGCTCTTCGGCCACGACGACGGTTCCCTCCCCGGCGCCGCATTCGGCCAACTCGCGGGCGACGTCATTGGTCGAGGTGACGGACGCGTAATGATAAACGATGTTATTAAAGCGTCGCAATTTAGGAGCTGGAGTGCTCATGGCTCATATGGTCGTGATCTTGAAACTGATATCCACGGCGGGCGCCGAGTGAGTGATGGCGCCCACCGAGATGTAATCGACGCCAGCTTCGGCATACTGGCGCACATTGTCTAGTGTGATGGAGCCGGAGGCCTCCAACAGCACGTGAGGAGCCGTGGCGCGGGCGATCTGAACGGCTTCCCGCACCATCTCCGGCGTCATATTGTCGAGCAGAATGAGATCGGCCGAGGCGGCCAGGGCTTCGCGCAGTTCGTTCAGGTTCTTCACCTCGACTTCGATTTTGTGCAGATGACCCAGGTGCCGGCGCGCGCGCTCAATCGCCGTCCGAACGTCGCCGACCAGCGCCAGATGATTGTCTTTGATGAGCACGCCATCATCGAGTCCGAATCGGTGATTATGCCCACCGCCCATGAGGACGGCATATTTTTCCAGCATTCTCAGGCCCGGCGTCGTCTTGCGGGTATCCAGGATCTTGGCTTTGGTTCCCGCCACCGCATCGACATAGGCCCGGGTGAGCGTGGCGATGCCCGACAGATGGCGGAGCACGTTGAGGGCCGTGCGCTCGCCCATGAGCAATATATCGGCAGGACCTTTCACCCGGGCGAACACATCGCCCTGGCGAACCCGTTCGCCATCGGCAGCAAAGGCTTCGATCTCCACCGGCGATTCCAGCACGCCGAACACGGCATCGGCCACCTCCAGGCCGGCCAACACGAGATCCTGTTTGGCGATGAATCGCCCGCGCGCCGTGACTGCCGCGGTGAGCACGGCCTGGGTAGTGATATCGCCACGCCCGAGGTCCTCGGCGATGAATTCGCTGGCCAGTTTGAAAAGCTCAGAGGTGTTCAGTCTCATTCGTCTTGGCTATGGGATGAACGGGCCATAGATTGACCCAGAAGGCGGGGCATCGTCGATGTCCTCTCGGTCTGTGCCTCGTCGGCGACTTCTGCGTTCATCTGTGTCCCGTTCATGGGTTCACGCTACAGGGTGGTCACCCCAAATTGTGCAGCATCTCTTTCAATCGTCGACGTTTCTCCTCCAATTGCTGGCAGCGCTCGCGCGTCGAGGCGACCACCTCCTCGGCGGCTCGTTCCAGGAATTGTCGATTGCTCAACCGGCGATGTAACTGTTCCAATTCCTTTTCGATCTTGGCCAGATTTCGCTTGAGCCGCGCACTCTCTTTCTCCACATCGATGAGTCCTTCCAGCGGCACGGCGATCTCCATGCCGGCAATGATATCGCGGGCCACGTGGCGCAATCCCTCGGTCGAGGGAACGTAGGTGATCTGGCGGACGCGCGCCAATCGTCGAATGTGTTCGCTGTTGCTCTCGATGAGCTCCTGCATCGTGCCGTTGGGCGAATGTGCGAGCACATCGACTTCCTGAGCCTGATCGATGTGCAATTCGGCGCGAATATTGCGGATCTTCTTGATCAACTCGATGAGGATGCCCATCTGCTGTTCGGCGTCCCTGTCGATGAGCCTGGCGTCAGCCTCCGGATAAGGGGCCAGACAGATTGTCTCTGTCGGCCGGGTCAGCGGGAGCCGTTGCCAAAGTTCTTCGGTGATGAACGGCATGAACGGATGCAGCATTCTCAAGGATGTCTCCAGCACGTACACCAGCCGTTGCCGGGCCGCCTCCACCTCCGGCGTCGTCTGTTGAGAGCTGACGCGCGCTTTGGAGAATTCGATATACCAGTCGCAAAAATCATGCCAGAAGAAATGATACAACAGATGCGCTGCCTCATGGAAGCGGAACTCTTCCAGCGCGCGGTTGACCTCGCCGATCGTCCGATGCAGGACGCTCAGCATCCAGCGATCGTGCAGCGCCAGGTGCTCGCGCGAGGGACGCGGTTCGGCTTTCAGCGTCGAACAGTTCAGGAGCACGAACCGGGCCGCATTCCAGATCTTATTGCAAAAGTTGCGATGAGCCTCCATCTTGGAGTACTGGAGGACGATATCCATCCCCGGCGTCGCCGATGAGGCGAGGGTGAATCGCACGGCATCGGTCCCGTACTGCTCGAACACATCCAGTGGATCGATGATGTTGCCTTTCATCTTGGACATCTTCTGGCCGTAGGGATCGCGAATGAGTCCGGTGATGAACACGGTGCGGAAGGGAACGCTATCGGGATCATGGGCGTGCCGCCGCGAGGGATGGTCTTTCATGAACTTGAGGCCCATCATCATCATGCGCGCCACCCAGAAGAAGATGATGTCGAATCCGGTGACCAGCACGGAAGTGGGATAGAAGGTGCGCAGATCCTCGGTATCGTCGGGCCACCCCAGCGTGGAGAATGGCCAGAGCGCCGAGCTGAACCAGGTATCCAGCACGTCCTCGTCCTGTCGGAGATCCGGGCTGCCGCAGGTGGCGCAGGCGGTGGGCGTCTGTCGAGCGACGGTGACGTGCTCCTCGGGACAATACCAGGCGGGGATGCGGTGCCCCCACCACAATTGCCGCGAGATGCACCAGTCGCGGATATTCTCCAACCAGTCGAAATACGTTTTCTCCCAATTGGAGGGAACGAATCGCGTGCGCCCCTGTTTGACGGCCTGGATGGCTTCCTCGGCCATCGGCTTGACGTTGAGGAACCACTGCATGGAGACCAGCGGTTCGATGACCGTATGACAGCGGTCGCAGTGTCCCACGTTGTGGGTGTATTCTTCGACGCGGATGAGATACCCTCTGTTCTCCAGTTCTTCGACGATGCGTCGGCGCGCCTCGTAGCGATCCAGACCGGCGAAAGGTCCGGCTTCTTCGGTCATGCGCCCTTGTTTGTCGATGACCACGATGGACGGCAAATGGTGCTGCCGTCCGATTTCGTAATCGGCGGGATCGTGTGCCGGCGTGACTTTCACCACGCCCGTCCCGAACTCTTTCTCCACCAGTTCCGTCTCGATGACCGGCAATTCCCGTCCCACCAGAGGGAGGATCACCGTCGCCCCGCGCAGGTGACGATAGCGTTCATCGGTCGGGTGAATGGCCACTGCCGTATCGCCGAGCATCGTCTCCGGGCGGGTAGTGGCGACCACCACGGCATCGCCGTTTTCCACTGCTCGGTCGCCGGTCGCGCGCTTGATGGGATAGGCGATGTAGTAGAGCTTGCCGCGCACTTCTTTCTTGGGCGCTTCCAGATCGGAGAGCGCCGTTTGACACCGCGGGCACCAATTGACGATATAATGGCTGCGGTAAATGAGCTCTTCCTCGTAGAGGCGCACGAAGGCTTCCCGAACCGCCCGAGAGAGCCCTTCATCGAGCGTGAATCGCTCGCGCGTCCAATCGACCGAGGCCCCTTCCAGGCGCATCTGTTTCTGGATGGTTCCTCCGGAATGCTCTTTCCACTGCCAGACGCGCTTTTCGAATTCGACGCGGCCCAGCGCTTCTCGCGTGAGCCCCTCTTCGGCCAGCATGCGCTCGACGACCACCTGGGTGGCGATGCCGGCATGATCGGTGCCCGGCAACCAGAGCGCCTTGTATCCTTGCATGCGCCGCCACCGGGTGAGGATATCCATCAGAGTGTGCTGCAACGCGTGACCCATGTGAAGATAGCCGGTCACATTGGGTGGCGGAATGACGATGCAAAAGGGCTCTCCCTCGGGATGAACCTCCGGCTTGAAGAATCCCCGGCTCTCCCACCAGGGATACCATCGCTTTTCCGCTTCTTTGGGGTTATAGGCCTTGGGAATGTCTTGTGGCGTCATAGGCTTCAAAATGAGTGGGGATCAAGCGCGACCACTTGATCCCCTCGCTGGATGACTGCTGCTTTGGCCTCGAGGGCCGGCTCGGAGAACGGCCACGCCGAGGAGATCTCCGGCGATGGCCGCCGACCGCGGGCCCGTGGCGTCACCGGTTGGCTCGCCCATCACTTTTTGGTCTGGCTCTTTTTCTTCCGCTTCTTTTTGTTCTTTTTCGTCTCTTTCGCCTTCTTGGTTTTCTTCATCTTGGTCTGGCGGGAGGATTGTTCGGCCCCGCCGACGCGAACTTTTTGTTCACCCCGCGCACCGGCCTTGGCGCCCGGCGTGATCGGGCCGGATGGACCGACCACGACGGTGCTCGACGTCGGCGTCACCACGGTCTTGGGTCGCGAGTATTGTTCGGCCGTGGCGATGAGGTCTTCGGTAGTCGTGTCTCGCTTGAGCAACAGGCCATTGCGGGGCACGTGCATGTTGGGATTGGCGATGAGGCTGAGCACGGGTCCGAAAATAGAGCCGAAGAATCCCGGATCGGGGCGTTCCACTCGCGCGGCGATCTCGACCGGCTCGGCTTCGGGGACCGGCTTGCCCATCATCTCGATCATGTTGGCCGCCCGCTGGCGATAGGGACTGTCCGGGAATTGGCGGACCAGCCGCGCCAGATATTTGGCTGCTTCATCCGGCTCTTCCAATTCAAACAACACTTTTCCCAACCGGAACAGCGTTTCGTCCATCTTGGAATATTCGGGATACTCCTCGGCCACCTCCTGTAATCGACTCCGCGCGCCCTTGAGCCGTTTCCGCTTCATCTGCAGCCGGGCGATTTCCATATCGTGTTCGGCGATGTGATCGCGCACCCGCCGCAGCCACTCCTGGATCTCTTCTTTCCGATCGGTGTTGGGATACCGCTGGAGCACGGTGAGCAGCGCCTTTTCCGCCTTCTTGGCCGCGGTCACATCGCGATTGGGGGCGAGGATCTGTCGGAGGTGAATGAACGCCACCTGCATCAGCGCATCATCGGCGAGCGGGTGGGTGGGGAAGAAATTGGCGAAGTCCTTGTATTCTACGCGAGCCTGGGCTAATGCCTCGGTGGTCCCCTCCCGGTAAAACGAGTCGGCGATGGCCAGCTTGGCCATGGGCACGTAGGCGCTATCCGGATAGGTGGTGATGAGCGTATTGAGCAATAACCGGCCTACGATGTACCGATTCTTATTCAATTCATGCAAACCTTGTTCGAAGAGTTCGATGTCCCGTGGCGTCTCTTTGCCGACATTTTTCTTTCCCCGACCGCAGCCGGTCGCCAGCAGTCCGACGATCAAAACCAAGGTCACAATCTTTGCCCACTTCATAGGTCCTACCTCCTCCTTCGATCCTGATCGAAGGTCACGTGAAGGCTCGCGCTTGCTGCTGCCGGGCGATATCGAGCATCTGCCGGACCACAGCAGCCGGATCGGGCGCTCCGAAGATGGCCGATCCGGCGACGATCATGTGGGCCCCGCTGGCGATGACCTGTTCCAGATTGTCCGGCGAGATACCGCCATCAATCTCGATTCGCACCGGAAGACCTCGTTGGCGAATGAGTTGATCCAGCCGACGGACCTTTTCGCAAGATGAGGGGATGAACTGCTGTCCGCCGAATCCCGGATTCACCGACATCACCAGCACATAATCGGCATAGGCCAATCCCTCCTCCACGGCCATGAGCGGCGTCGCCGGATTGAGGGCAATGCCCGCCTGGCAGCCCAGCTCCCGAATCCGCGTGAGCGCGCGATGAAGATGAGGCGTGGCCTCCACATGGACGGAGATGAGATTGGCCCCCGCCGCCGCGAATTCCTCCAGATAGCGTTCCGGCTCGACGATCATCAGATGAACGTCCAGCGGCAATGTCGTCGACCGACGCGCCGCGTCCACAATGAGCGGCCCCACCGTGATGTTGGGCACAAAGCGCCCATCCATCACATCGATGTGAATGAGCGAAGCGCCCGCCTGCTCAACGAGGTGGATTTGTTCGCCCAGGCGAGTGAAATCAGCCGATAGAATCGATGGCGCAATCTCGATCATAAACCGAGTCTCAGTTGGCAAAGATACAATTTTATCTTCTCGAGCGCAATTGGCCAATGTCGCGCGGTCCGATGCTCACCTGAACCCGAAGAGGTTGGCCGCGTTTGGCCGTCATGCCCGCGGGCGGCCATTGCTTGACGATGGTGTTGGCCGGTTGCCTCGCATGAATGGTGCTTTTCACCTCCAGATGCAGCCCCGCCTGGCTGGCTCGTCGCTGAGCCGGACCGAGTTTTTGACCCACCACATTGGGCACCGTCACCGTCGGTTGATGCATGGCCAAATAGAGGGCGACCGCTGCGCTGGTCACAAACACGAAACCCAGCAGGATCAGAACCAGTGCATCTCTGACGGCGCCGATGGCGACTTCCAAGATGCGTGCTCGCACTATTTTCATCCCTGAGCTTCTTAACCCTGAAGTCTACCACCTCCTCAAACCGGGTTTCAACTGCGATATGCCACCCCTCGCCGACCCTGCTGGCCCGAGCGCGTCGTGGACTCTCCCGTGAAAATAGACGACGGACGACCGACGACGGATGACCGACGTTCTCTCTTCATCCCCTCGGTGCGGCTTGCAAAGCCATGAAGGACCCCTTCAATAATAAGTGGCGCGGGCTGCTGGCTTGCATTACATTCCCCGAACGTCCATTTTCATCCTTTCGGTGTGCTTCCCGGGCCATGAGGAACGCCATCGAAAAATAAGTGGGGCAAGCTGGCAGCTCGTGCTCCGCCGTTCAGCGGGTCGATTGTGTCATGTGATCTCCGGGCCGTGGGCGATTCTGGTGAAGAAGGAAAAATCCACATCCACCCTCGCTGCCGCTCTCCGAGAGAGCCTGTGTTGCTCCTTCCTCGTTCTTTTCATTGTTCAGCCTTGGCAACGGACTCATCGTCCATGAGTGATGCTCCCGTGGGGCGAAGCGTGACTCCTCCCCGCCGACCGGCGGCGGGGCTTCCAGGAGGGAGGGGAGCGGTCCGCGGGACGAGCTAGCCACGTGATGGCTCCCCGCCGACCGGCAGCGGGGTCTCTCCTGGGTGAGGGATGAGCCTTTCCACGAGCTGACGACTCTCCGCCAGCCATCGGCGAGGTTTCATGGGGCGGGCCCCGGAGCTGGTCTCCGGAGTCTCTGACGATGGTCAGTTCCTCACCTGGGAGCTTCCCCCCACTCTCCGAATACCCTGGGGCTGGCCTCCGGGGATCGTTGCGCTCTCGCCTTGATACGCGTGGCGCAAGTCGCCAACTTGCGCCACGCATTTTCACCCCCTCGGCGTGGCCTATGGGATCATGGCCGACTCCGGTGATCATCACCACAGAGGAAAGGCGCTCTGCGGTCTCCGCCATTTCGGTATCCTATTTTCGCCGCTCGTCGCGCGGATTCGTCGACGGCTCCCTCGATCCACGTGGGACGAATGGCGAGGCTTGCTTCTCATCGCTGCCGGTGACATACTCTCTCTGGCGCTCGTTCGAAGCGGATCGCTGACAGAGATACTGGAAGGGGAGTAACATCATGCACAGGAATCATCGCCGGGTCGCCATCGTCGATGGATGCCGAACGCCGTTTGCCAAAGCCGGAACGCTGTTCAAGCATCTGACGGCTTATGAATTGGGCCGGATCGCCACCGTCGAATTGCTCAATCGAACCGAACTCGACCCCAACGAGATCGATGAAGTGATCTTCGGGACGGTGATGCCGAGCATCAAAACGTCCAACATTGCCCGCGAGATCGCCCTGGACGCCGGAATTCCCAAGCATGTGCCCGCGTTCTCCGTGGCTCGTGCCTGCGCTTCGGCCAACCAGGCCATCGTCAGCGCGGCCGAGGCCATCATGGTTGGTCGATGCGATACGATCATCGCCGGCGGCGCCGAATCGCTGTCCGATCCGCCCATTCTCTTTTCTCCGGCGATGCGCCAGGCCTTTCTCAAGGCGTCCAAGGCCAAATCGCTCGGCGAGAAGATCGGCGCGTTTCGCGGGATCGGCTGGCGCGATCTGGCGCCCGAGGCGCCGGCCATCGCCGAGCGGGTCACGGGATTGACCATGGGCGAGTCGGCGGAGAAGATGGCCAAAGAGAACGGCATCTCGCGGGAGGAGCAAGATCGATTCGCCTATCGCAGTCACCGGCTGGCTGCCGCCGCCACCGATGACGGTCGCCTCACCCGGGAAATCGTTCCCACCCATGTGCCACCCGACTTCACCATCACCGTCAAAAGCGATAACGGCATCCGCCGCGACACGAGCTTGGAAGCCCTCGCCGCGCTCCCTCCGGTGTTCGATCGACAATATGGATCGGTCACCGCCGGGAACTCATCGCCGTTGACCGATGGCGCTTCGGCGTTGCTCATCATGTCCGAAGAAAAAGCGAAAGCGCTCGGATATGAACCGCTCGGCTATATTCGCTCGTACGCCTTCGCCGCTCTATCGCCCTGGGATCAGTTGCTGATGGGACCGGCTTATGCTGCGCCCCTGGCGCTGGACCGCGCCGGATTGACGCTCAAGGAGATGGATCTCATCGAGATGCACGAAGCCTTCGCCGCTCAGGTCCTCTCTAATATTCGCGCCTTCGAATCGCGCACGTTCGCCCGGGAAAAACTGGGTCGCGAAGAACCGCTGGGCGAGGTCGATATGGAGAAAGTGAACGTCTGCGGCGGCTCCATCGCCATCGGTCATCCGTTCGGTGCTACCGGTGGACGGCTCACCATCACCATTCTCAATGAACTGAAGCGCCGGAGCGGACAGTTTGGCCTCATCACCGTGTGCGCCGCCGGGGCCATGGGATTCGCCATGGTCGTCGAGCGAGAGTGAGAGCCCTCGAAAAATGTTGTGGAGTGGCGTCTTCTCCCGCAACCATTGCTGGACGGCGCCCGACTTCCCCTCGGACGCACTCCTGCCCGACGAGAGAGAGGCCGTCCTCGATCGCATCCTAGCGCCCTCGGAGGCGAAGCTCCTTGAGGATGTTCTCGGCGTGGCCGACTTTTTCGGTCACAAATAACACGTAACGAATGTCGACGGCGATGCCACGTGAGAGCGCCGGATTGAACACGTAATCGCTCCCCAATCCTTCGTAGTTGCCATCGAAGATGACGCCGATGAGTTCGCCCCGCCCATTCATAACCGGGCTGCCGGAATTGCCGCCGGTGATATCCACGTCGGAGATGAATGCCACCGGCACATCGCCCAATCGCGGGTCGGCGTAAGGGCCGAAATCCTTGGCTCGTTCCAGCGCCTTGAGCGACTCGGGGACGTCGAACGGCTCTCGACCGGTGTCTTTCTCAATGACGCCTCGGAGCGTCGTCACATAGTCGTAGAAGACGGCATCGCGCGGCTTGTATCCCCGGATTCGCCCGTAGGTGAAGCGCAACGTCCGGTTGGCGTCGGGATAAAGCGGCGTCTTCTTCCATCGGTTCATCCCTTCGATGTAGAGCGGACGAAGCCGGGTCACCGTCGCGACGAATTTCTGGAACCGTCGGTTCAACTGGTCTAATTCAGCCTGCGCGTCGGCGACGAACGTGAGGATAGGGTCATCGAGCGCCCGCCATTCCGCAACCGTCATATCGAAGAATGTGATGATGGCTTCAGCAGAGGCGAAGCGAGGACTCTCCAGCACCTGACGGGCGAATGCCTCTTCCGCTCGTCGCCGCTCCTGGCCGCTCTTGCCGGCGAACAATTTTTCTACTGCTTCGATCTTCTGCCCCTTGGGCAGCTCATCGGCCTTGGCCAGAAACAGTTCGATGAACGCGCGCTCGGTCTCGACATCGCGGCGTTTCCACTGTTCGGGAAGCGATCGTTTGATCCGTTCTATTGCTCGCTCCGACAGTTGAGGCGAACGCTCAGATTCGGGCTTGTCTCGCTCCAGAGCGTAAGCCCATGCGGTGGACAGCAGGCTGAGCGTGTCGCTCGCGTTGAGCAAACTGCCGAGCACGTTTTGCCGCATGTCGTATCGTTCCAGATCTCGATATGCCTCGGCGAATTCATCGAGCAGATGCCCATATCGCGCTTTCCATTTCGGCCTGTCGTTCACCGCCTGCATGAACGCTGCCTCTTCCGCTCGACGCCGCTCCAGCAAGTGAGAGCGACGCAGTCCTTGCAGAGAGCCCTGAAAATTTTTCAACGCATTGCTCAAGCCGAAAACCTGGCTGGCGTAGCGGAGGGCCAGTTCGGGGTCGCGCTTCTCGGCGCGTCGGAGCAGATCGATCTGACGTTGCAGGATGTCAATTTGATAAGGGTAGAGTCGTCGCTGGCGATAAGCGATGGAAGCGGATTCGCGATGACGGAACGTGGTGCCCGGATAGCCGAGAACCATGACGAAGTCGCCCTCCCGGTATCCGTGCAAAGAGAGGGTGAGAAATTTCTCCGGCGTGTACGGGATGTTCTTCTCCGAATACGGAGCCGGCCGACCATCCGGTCCAACGTAAGCGCGCAGGAAAGCGAAATCGCCCGAGTGTCGGGGCCATTCGAAGTTATCGGGATCGCCGCCGAAATACCCGATGGCCCGCGGCGGCGCGTAGACGATGCGAACATCGGGGAGCACCTGGAAGGTGATGAGATAATATCGAAGCCCGTGGAGCATCTCGACGACGCGCGCCCGAATGCCCTCGTCTTTCTTCTCCGCCGCTCGGGCGATCTCTCGGCGTCGAGCCGCGATGGCCCGCTCCCGTTCGTCGGGAGACATCTTCTCGGTCACCGCCGAGAGGACGTCACCGGTGACGTCTCGGAGGCTCCTGGTGATGGAGACGGTGTAATTGGGGGCCGGCAATTCCTCGGCGCGGGTTCGAGCCAGGAATCCCGTTCGGCTGTAATCTTTGGCCGGCGTGCTGGCGGCGACCAGCGCTTCGTAGGCCACATGATGGTTGGTCAGGATGAGGCCTTCGGGGGAGACGAACGCGCCGGTGCCGCCATCGACGATGACGACGGCATCAGAGAGGCTCGGCCTCTGAGGGTCGTAGATGTCCCGAGGCGCGAGCTTGAATCCCATCTTTCGCATTTTGGCCAGAGGCAGCTCCTTCACCGTATTCGGGAGCCACATGCCCTCGTCGGCCCAGAACGAGAATGGAGCGGCCAATACCATGAAACCGATGAGCAAAGCGGTCACGATTCGATATCGCATATTCGTTTTCCTCATCACGTGGGAATGGATTCGGCCACCGTCTTATTGGCGTGGCAGGTGATCGGGGGGTTGACTTCGAGCAAGTGGGCGGCGGCTTTGATCGATTCAGTGAGCCAGTGCATAGCGAGCAGGACAGTGTACGCCAACCGATCCGGAATGTTCAATTGGCGTGAAGAATTTTCTCGATCGCTTCTCACATACAAATCGCTCGAGTAATCACCCATCTTCTCTTCCTGTTAGGCCCAATGGTGAAAATGATGTGACATGAGCAAGCTGCTTGTGTCACACTCTTCCTTCGCTGGGATTGGCAATGGTCTGCAGGCGTTGCGTCGCAATGCCATGATGATAAAAGTGAGCGTTTCTCGAGGGAATCACTCGTGGACTTGGAGGCTACACCGAATGGACGAAAACGAACTATTTTTGAAGGAGGCGCCCATGACCTCGTGAGCCACACCCCAAGGATGTAAATGGGCTCGTTGGAGGACGTCGCGCAAGAGGCTATCTTACGTCACACTATCGTCGAAGGAGCTCACCATGAAGAACCCGCATCGCCCATTTCGCCTTTGCCTGAGAGTGGCCGTAGCGGTCGCTCTTCTGGGAATCATGGCCGCCGAGACTCATTCAGTCCGGCGGCGCATCCATCGGATCGCGTTCACCGCTCCGGAGAAACATCTCATTATGGAGTTCCTGGACGATGATCTCCTCCACTTCGAGTTGGCCGCCGGGCGAGGGCCGAGCGCCGATGAACCCATTTATACCACGCCGATGATCTTCAAGACGAATTATCCCGGTCCTCGTCAGTTCGCGCGCTCGGGAGCCGAGGGCCACATTCTGGAGACGGCCGAGATGAAGGTCATCGTCGACCGCCGCCGCCTTTGCCTCACCGTCATCGATAAGACGAAGAACCTGGAACTCACCACGCTGTGCCCCCACGACCTTCATCGCCGGTGGAAAGGCTTGACGCTCGCGCCCAATGGCATGCGTCACGTCTACGGATTGGGCGAGCAGTTCGTCGCGCCGGGATCGCCCGACGGCGACTGGGTTGGGCGCGTGCGGGTGTCCGGCAACACGGAAGGGAATGCCCTGGTTCCCTTCGAAGGCGGAGCGGTGGAGAATGCGCAATTCCCCATTCTCTATGCGCTGGGAAGAGATTACGAAAACTATGCCCTGTTTCTCGATGACGTGTATAAACAGCGGTGGGATTTCACCGGTCGACCATGGAGAGTGAACACCTGGAACGATCAGATCCGCGGATATCTGATGACCGGTCCGAACCTGCTCGACCTGAGAAGAGATTACATGGAACTGGTGGGCCGCCCGCCCGTGCCACCGAAGAAGATGTTCGGCTTGTGGATCTCAGAATATGGCTTCGACGATTGGGCTGAACTCGAAGAGAAGCTTCGCAGCCTGCGCGCGAACCGCTTCCCCGTCGATGGTTTCATTTTGGACCTGCAGTGGTTCGGCGGCATCACTCCCAACTCCGATCACACGCGCATGGGCACGCTCGCCTGGGATACCACGCACTTTCCTCATCCGGCGGCGACAATCGCCCGGCTGCGCGACACACAGGGCATCGGGCTCATCCTCATCGAAGAGTCGTACATTGGTCGAGCGCTCCCCGAACACGAACTCATGGAGCGCAAAGGCTATCTGGTGAAGGATTGCCAGGGCTGCGGAGCGACCTATATCGCCAAGAATCCCTGGTGGGGCAAAGGAGGCATGATCGATTGGACCAACGACGCCGCCGGCGATTACTGGCACGACTGGAAGCGGCAGCCGCTCATCGAGATGGGTATTCTGGGACATTGGACGGATCTGGGAGAGCCCGAGGCGTATAACCGATGGGCCTGGTATTACGGGTTTCCCGAGTTGGGCAAGCACGCTCACGTCGACGTGCACAATCTGTACAATTTCAAGTGGAGCGAGAGCATCTTTCGCGGCCGGCGACGTCACGGCGTCACCGGTCGGCCGTTCATCCTCTCCCGCTCCGGCGCGCCGGGCAGTCAGCGATTCGGCGTCAGCATGTGGTCGGGCGATATCGGCTCCAATGTGAAGAGCCTGGCGGCGCATCTCAACGTGCATCTCCACATGTCGTTCTCGGGCATCGATTATTTTGGCGCCGACATCGGCGGCTTTCATCGCGAAGCGCTCGATGGTGATCTCCATCAACTGTACACGCGCTGGTTCGCCATCGGAGCGGCTCTGGATGTTCCCGTCCGGCCGCATACGGAGAATCTCTGTAATTGCAAGGAGACGGCTCCGGACCGAATCGGAGATCGGGCCAGCAATCTGGCCAATCTGCGCCTCCGATACGCGTTGAGCCCATACCTCTATTCGTTGGCCCATCGAGCCTATCTCTATGGCGAGCCGGTGATGCCGCCGCTGGTTTTTTACTATCAAACGGATACGAATGTTCGTAAGATGGGCCGGGAGCGGTTGATCGGACGCGATCTATTAGTCGTCACCGTCACCCGGTATGGCCGCTCCAAGTGTGATGTCTATCTGCCCGCGGGGACGTGGATTCGCTATCACACCAACGAATGGTTCCATAGCGATGGTCAGTGGTTCCGGGGAATTCCGGTCCTGGTGAACGGTCGGTTCACGTTGCCCCTGTTCGCTCGCGCCGGAGCGATCATTCCTGAGATGTACGTCGATGAGCAGACGATGAACATCATGGGGCGGCGGCGCGATGGGCGCCGGCACGATGAATTGAGAGTGAGAGTGTATGCCCATCGGTCGCCGAGCCAGTTCACGCTCTACGAAGACGACGGCGAGACCATCGCCTATCAGAGAGGAGCCGTGCGGACGACCGTCATCTCGCAACGGCAGATGGATGACCGCGTGGTGGTGACCGTTCGGGGAGCGTCCGGAACCTATGCCGGCGCGCCGGCGCGCCGCGATACGATTGTGAAGTTGATCGTAGAAAAGAGAGACGTCGAGCAGGTGTCGGTGAACGGCGAACCGTTACCCTCATATGAGACGCGCCAGGCGTTCGCTGCCGCTCATCGAGGATGGTTCAAGGCCGGCCCCCATGTCATCATCGCCAAATCAGGGCCCGTGGCGGTGAAGCGAACGAAGCGCTTCATCTTCACCCTGTCGCCGCTCACCGCCCGATGAGAGGAGTCACGAGAGCGGATCTTCTCTCTCGGCGCCGCCTGAGCCCGTTGTGCATCAGGGCAATGCCACCGTCGCCATCGCCGATGTTCGGGAGTGCTCTTTCTTCTCTCCCGGCTGCTCCTGCGCCTTCTTGATGCGATTGATGGCGTTAGTGATGATCGACTTGGCGAATGGCGGCAGACCGGGCGCTCGGGCCGCTTCCTCCAGCGCCGGGAGCGCTCGCCGATCTCCCAATGCTCCCAGGGCCTGCGCGGCGCTGAAGCCGAGCTGGAACGATCGATTCCGGATGCCTTCCTCGAGTCCTTTGAGGAGGATGTCGAGCACGCGGTCATCGCCTTTGCCGATGGCGCCGAGCAATTGAAACGCCGAACTCCGCACCGTCGCTCGATGGCCCGGAGCGGCGTACTCCATAGCGATGTCCAGCGCCCGCGGGTCTTGAAGCGCGGCCAGTCCATCCATCGCCCCGGCGCGAATCACATCCCGCCAGGAATCCCGTTTCATGAGATCGACGAGTACATCATAGGCCCGTGGCGCGCGACTCTGCCCTAACGCTCGCGCCGCTTCGGCCACGGCAAAATAGCTGGGATCGGTCTGAATGATCTTGACGAAGAGATCGGCTAGCTCAGGATCTTTCAGAGCAGCCAGTCCACGAATCGCCGCCCGGCGGACGCGCGACTGTTCATCTTTCAGCGCTTTGAGCAATGCAGCCCGCACCGCTTCGGTCTGCTTCCCGGCCAAGGCCCTCACCGCCTCCAATCGCACGCCCCAGAAGGCATCGTGCAGAGCGGCTTCGGTCAACGCCTCGATGGCCGCGTCGCTGGATCGCGAGGCGAGTTCGACCGCTGCGCGAATGCGGCCGGTGACATCTCGATCGTGGAGCAGTTGATAGGCCAGCGCCGCATCGCTGCGATCGAATTTCACTTCCTTGAGGATGTAATTCCCGCGATCGAAATTGATGATGAGCGGCTCACCGTCCACCGGGAAGGTGAACGTCTCTCGACGTTCATCGATCCACACGCGATGCACTTTCTCGCCCGAAGCCGTGGTGATGGCGATATCCACCGGGGTGATGAAGACGTCCGGCGATTGAAACCAGGGCCGCGTCTCATCGGGTTTCTGCGTTTGCGTGACGGTGAGGGTGAGCGTGTGGGCGCGCTCATCATATTGAGAGGTGATTTCGAATCGGGGATGGCCCATCTTGTACACCCACTCATCGAAAAACCACTGAAGGTTCTGGCCCGTCGCCTCTTCGATGGCGATGACCAGTTGTGGCGTCTCGACGTTCTGCCAGGCGTATTTCTCCACGTAATGATGGATGGCGCGCCAGAAGAGTTCCTCGCCGAGCACGAACCGCAACATGTTGAGGACCGCGGCGCCGTGTGGATAGGCGTGGGTATCGAACATCGACCAGGGATTATCGTAGCGTTTGGTCACAATGGGTCGCCGGTTCCCGCGGCGCCAGGCCTGAAAGTATTGCCGCTGATTGCCGAACATTTCGTAGAGGTATTCCTCTTTCCCTTTGTCATGTTCGGTCCACACGTTGGCCATGAACGTGGCGAACGATTCGTTGAGCCAGATCTCGCCCCAATCGCGGCAGGTGAGCAGATCGCCGAACCACTGATGAGCGAGCTCGTGAGAGACGACGCCGTCGGAGGAGATGTCCAGATGGGCGCGGCGATCGTGAACGAAGTTGTCGCCCAGCGTGGTGGCCGAGATGTTCTCCAGCCCTCCGGGAAAGCCGCGCACGGTCGTCTGGGCGTACTTGGGATAGGGATAGTCGTAGCCGAGCTTTTCGGAGAAGAACGCGACCATGTCCTTTAGCTTGCCGAACGAGAGGCGCGCGTTCTCTACCTGATCGGGATAGACGTAAGAAATCACCGGAATATTCTTGAACCGATCCCTGAGTTCGGCGAATTGGCCGACGACGATGGAGATGAGGTAACTGGAGAAGGGTTTGTCTAATCGCCAATGCCAGGTCTTGGTCTTCTTCTCCGGATGGGGCGTCACGCTCACCAACGCTCCATTAGAGATCACCGTGTACTGATCTGCGACGGTGGCGATGACCTCGGCGGACGCGCGATCATTGGGGTAATCGTAGCAGGGGAACCAGTAGTGATTCGCTTCCGGTTGACCGGCCGTCCATATCTGATAAGGACGATCCGGCTCGCTCTCGGTCGGCGTGACGAACCTCAATCCTTCCCGGGGCACGGCTGTGTAGTTGATCGTGATGGCGATATCCTGACCGGCGGGATAGGCGCGATCCAAAGTAACGAAGAGCTTCTCGTCATCCTGATAGCGAAACCGAAGGGGCGTGCCATCGGCCAGCGTGACCGAGTGGATGGTCATGTGACCGGCGTCGAGTTGAATCTCCTTCACATCGCTGCTGAACGGGCGCAGGATGATGGTCGTTTCGCCGGTCACCGATTTTTGAGCCCAATCGAAGCTGAGAACCAGGCGATAGTGCTGGACATCATAGGAATGACTGCGCGGCCATCGATAGGGCGGTGGCTCGGCAGTGGGCGCATGACCGGGGGCTTGCGCGAAGACGCCGTTCGAAAAGACGAAGAGGATGAGGACGAGCATGATGACTCGCCCGCGCTTCCCAGAGGGCCAAACATCGAACATACATTACCTCCACCCAATGATGTTTTCTCCGATTCTCAGACGCACGGCCGGATATTACACCACGCCTCATATGGATGTCTAGAGCCAGCGCGCCGCCCGGTGCGTCAAGTGAGAGCTGGGAGTTCCGGCGGCCCATGCCCTCTCCCAGGTGGCCGTGGGGTCAGCCGGTTCCGTCGGAGCCCGGCCACCGGCAACGCCACGCGGACATCACCCACCAGATTCGCTCCGCCACCAGGGACGGCCACCGTCACATCCTCGACCCTCAGTTCGCTTGATGGTCATGGGGGCGCCGGCATTCTTTGCGTTCTCGGGGAACTGCATTGACCGGGTATCGGATGGTTTCACTTCTCACGACCACCTGTCATCTGGCGCCCCCCGAGACCATCGCCGCTGGGCGGTGGGGAGCTGCGCGGCTGGTGGGGTGAGCGGGGAAGGAACGATTCCCGGAGGTGAGTTCCGGGGTTTCCGGAGGGTGGGGGGAGTTCCGGGTGAGTAGCTGCCCATCGTCAGAGACCCCGGAGGCGAGCTCCGGGGCCTGCGCCATGACACCTCGCCGATGGCTGGCGGAGAGTCGTCAGCTCGTGGAAAGGCTCATCCCTCACCCAGGAGAGACCCCGCCGCCGGTCGGCGGGGAGCCATCACGTGGCTAGCTCGTTCCGCGGGCGGTTCCCCTCCCTTCAGGAGGCCCCGCTGCTGGACGGTGGGGAGGGTCGGTTGTCAGCCAGTTTGCGGCACCCCCCTTCCTCTCCGGAGACATCCCGCCGCTCGCCCACAGGCCCAGAGGGGGCCGCCGGGCGCGTCCCCCGGCTTCGTGGTGTCCATTCGGAGTGAGTCGTCGTCTGGGGATGCTGCTGTGCTCTGCCCCTGACTCTCCTACGGCACTCCTGACTTCTGTCGGGCGCACTCCCGCGTCACCTTCCATCGAACGAAGCGGGCGCGATTGCACAGCGCAAGTGGAATGAAATCGGCTCGCCCATCGTCGCATTTCGACAAACGAACCCTCTCACTTCAAATAGCGCGCCAGGAAGGCCTTGATTTTCCGCCAACTGTCGGCCGCCGTCCTGGTGTTGAGGCGATTGAACTGATGGCCGCCGGGAGGTTCTTCATAGATCTCGTATTCGAATTTCTTCCCGGCGGCCTTCAGCGCGTCGATGAGATGCATGAGTTCGTGGAGGCGCACGTCCCGGTCATTGGTCGCCGCATGGATGAGCAAAGGCGTTTGTAACCGATGAGCCTGATGCGCCGGGGAACGCTCCAGATAGGGCCGGAGATTCTCCCAGGGCGTGCCGCCGAATCCTCGTTGCTCGGCGAACGTGCGTCGATACCGCTCCGATTTATATCCCATTCGCTCGACCAGATCGGAGACGCCCACAACGTTGACGCCGACGCGAAATTTCTCCGGCGCGCGATAGAGCGCGTGCATGGTGATGAAGCCGCCGTGCGACCAGCCGATGATGCCGATGCGATGGGGATCCACGTTAGGATGCATCTCCACCAGCCAGTCGCGGCCGCTGATGCAATCTTCGACCTCTTTGCCACCATAGTCCAGCGCATGGTAATGACGGGCGCCATGATGGGTGCTTCCTCGATATTCGGGAGCGAGCACGATGTATCCCTCTCGGAGCATGTCGCGGATCAGCGGCCAGTAGTAATGATCCAGATGGCCATGGACGCCACCGTGAACCCAAATGAGGGCCGGTCGCTTCTCGTTGCCGATATTCAGGGGCGTCCATACATGCGCCGGGATGATATGTTCATCGGCCGAACTGGGATAGCGAATCTTCTCGTAGCGGGCGATGCCTTGCGCCTCGAGGAAGAAGCTGAGCTCCAGGCTTCGTTGCTCGGCCGCTTGCACGGCGAACTGAAGCGAGCGGATCTGACGTTCCAATCTCTCCAACCGAGCCTTCAGGTCATCCTGCTGCGCTTGCACGCGGGGAAGACAGCACAGGACACTCCAAACCGCGATGATCACGTCTCGACGTCTCATAGCTCCCTCTCAACGTTGCGCCTGACTCACGGTATCTCCACCCACTAGGGGCGAACCTGGGCGGAGGTTCGCCGCCCGTGGGACTCAGAAGTTGATTTTCAGAGCGAACTGCATCAGCCGCGGATTAGTGATCGTGCACGTGGTCTGTCCGAAACTGAGACTGAAAATATTGGTGTTCGGCACGCAGAAATTCACGTTATTGAACGCATTGAACACCTCCCAGCGGAACTCCAGATCGGCCGTCTCCGTCATCTTGGTGCGCTTCGACAGGTTGAAGTCGAAAGTGAACCGACGCGGCCCGAAGATGGGCGTATGCCCCAGCTCGCCCAACTCTCCGGGGCGCGGCAATTGGAACAGTCCTGGCGTGGCATCGGGGTCTGAGCACTGACCGCCGACGATGCTGGAGAGACACGGATCGAGCCAGAAGACGCCGCCGCCAATGGTCCGTCGACCGACCAGGCGGCGAAGTTCGTCGACGGTCAGCGGTTGAGAGAGGTTCACCGTGTTATCGTCGGAGATGGTGGAGCGATGGAATGTTCCCACGCCCGATGTGATCGACAGCGGTCGGCCACTGCGCCAGTTGATGATGCCACCAAATTGCCACCCACTGATCAATGTCCTCCAAAAACCGGTCATACCGGCTCCCAGGGGTTTGTCCACACCGAAGGGCAGCTCATAAATCCAGTTGGCCTTGAACAGGTGGCGCGGCATGAACTCCTGGATGCTGTTGCGGGCGAACCGCACGGAACTCGCCCGGGTCGCATTAATCAACGTGTTCTCATCGCCATCGAAGTCGGCCAATGCTCTCCCGTACGTGTAGTTGGCCTGGAGAGTGAAACCACCTGAGAACCGTCGGCGCACCTCGATCTCCAAGGCATGATAGGTGGAGAAGCCATCGTTGACCATTCGGCGGGAACTGTGGACGAACGGATTGGCTTGGAAGAAATTGGCCGGGAAGCGACCTTGAAGGACGGCCCCCCAGAAACTCCCTCCGCGAATGCGCGGCTGGCCGGGGGCCGGTCGCGATGTCTCCCGTTGGGTGAGACGATAGACGAATTCGCCCGTCTCATTGAAATCGAGGGCATCGATGAGCGCCGTCCGGCTGCGCAAGCGACTCGGATCGCCGGCGATGAGCGCATCCATGAGCGGATTGGGCACGCTACAGGGAAAATTCAGCGTATCGAAGCGATTGCCCGCTCCGTTGGCGCGATTGCACGCCAAGTTCTGTTTGGCGAGGATGAACGCCTCTAAGAACGTCATGCCCGTCACCGGATCGAACGCCAGCACGTTGATCTCGTTGAAATCGGCGACGCGACGGAGTTTGACGCCGCGATTGCCCACGTACCGGATCTCGATGGCCGTGTTGGCGAACAGTTCCCGCTGGATACCCAGCGTCCACTCGTTGTAGTACGGCGTCTCCAGGTCGTCGGCGAAGGTCCGGAAATCCTGCGCCGTGCTGTCCAGGATGGTGCGCGTCACCGGCAGAACGAACGGCGGCACCGGAGCGACCGGAGGGCCGGTGGAGAGGACGTCGCGGAGCAGAGTGGGATTGTTCAGGCAATCGCCTTCGACGGGGATACAATCCTGATCGACGCGCAACCCTTCGTTGTCATCGACGTTCCCGTCGATGATGTTGAAGTGGTCTTGCATGTAGCTGATGCGAAATCCGGCGCGAATGGACGTCTTCCCATCGCCCCAGGGGTCCCAGGCGAAGCCGATGACCGGACCGAAATTATCCAGATCGTTCTTCCACAACGGACGGCCATTGTTGGACCCCCCTGGACCATATCGGGTGGCACAGGTAGTGATCAGATTGATGGCGTTGCTCGTCGTCGGGTCCAGGGGAAGCTGTTCCAGGAGATCGCACGGCTGGCCAGCGAAGACGCCGGGATGGAAAAAGCCCTCGGGCCCGGAGATGCCGAATATGGCGTTTTCACCGCCTTCGGGGAGCAACAGCAGCCCTTGCGTCTCGAAGGGCACGGTGGCGAATTCCCAGCGCAGGCCGAGATTGAGCGTGAAATGGGGACGCACATTCCAGTTGTCCTGGATGAACCAGTCGAACTCCCGAACCTGATATCGTCGCCGTTCGGGGGCGTTGGGCACGAAGCCCGAGAAGAGCGAAGTGACGTTATAGCGAACTTCGACTTCGGCCAGGGCGCCAACCAGGTTATTGATCAGATCGCGGGCCGTCTCCATGTCCTGCGATTCAATATCCGAGCCGCCGGAGAGCGCGCGCAGATCCGCCTCGCTGAATCCCGGAGGATTGTCGTTGTCGTCGAAGTCGATTTCTCCAAATGGATTGACCTCGTCAAAGCTATAGGTATCCACCCAGCGGTGGCGGAACTCGCCCCCAAACTTGATCTGGTGATTGCCGCGTACCCAACTGACCGTATCGCGGAGGTGGACGGTCACATTGTCACGAACCTCATCGTTGTTGCTCGAATCATAAGGATCGGTGATCGTATTCAAGTCGAGCGTGAAGGGCGTACCGAACGGCTGGTTGACGAGAAAAGCATTCTCGCCTCCCAGATACCCGAAGCGGAATTCATTGATGAGCGTCGGCGCGAACGTGGAGGTCACGCCGACGCTGTATCCGCGGGAGTGCGTGACGCGATCGCCCAGCGACCCCAGATCGGGATAGCGCGGTTCTCGATTATTGATGAAATCGCCTTCGATGTTGCGATCGATGTAATTGAATGTGACATAGAAGGAGTGATTCTCATTGAAGCGATGATCCAGTCTGAAAGATGGGAGGTGTTCAACAGTAATCGATGGAGCATTGAAACGGAATCCACCGGTGTTGAGTCCGTCGCCGATGTCGAAATTATTGGGTAACGGAATGGCGCCGAACACGGTCCCGGTGATGAAGGGATCGGGAGTGGCCGGACGGGTACCATCGAAGCGACCATCTACGCACTCTCGTCCCAACGCCGCCTGGATGGCTCCACCGCATTCCATGAGGTCGACGCTTCGAATGAGCTCCGGATGGGCCGCGACATTCTCCGGCGTCGTGCGCAAGTTATCCAAGTACCGAAAGAGACCACGGCGCGCCTCGGCCGTATAGACGAGTCGATTGACGGCCACGCCTCGAGATTCGCGCGTCTGTTGATAGCCGAAGAAGAAGAAGGTCTTATCTTTGAAAATCGGTCCGCCAATGCGCCCGCCAAACTGGTTGCGGATGAGCTTGGGGCGCTCCACGCCCGCCGCGTTGTTGAAAAAGTCATTGGCGTTGAGCACGTCGTTGCGATGAAACTCGAAGATCGAGCCGTGGAACTCGTTCGAGCCGGAACGGGTGACGGCGGTGATTTGAGCTCCACCACGGCTATACTCGGCCGAGGAGATGCCGGTGACCACCTGGAACTCCTGCACATTCTCCGCCGCCAAGGCCAGCAGAGGTTGATCGAGCATGATCGAAGACGCACGATTGAAATTGTCCTGCGTATCAATACCGTCCAGTGTGATATTGATGGAGCGATGGCGCTGACCATGAACGAACAGCTTGTTCCCTTGACCGTCGGGACTCCGCTCGAAGTAGACGCCGGCCTGAAGAAACGCCAGGTGCGAAGCGTTGCGCCCATTGAGCGGAAGTTCCAGGACCCGGCGCTCATCGACCACTGTACTCAATTCAGCATCCACCGTATTGACGATTTCCTGAGCCATGCCGGCCGTGATCTCCACCTCTTCCTGGAGTTCGCCGACTTGCAAGGTGATATTCAGGTCGGCCGTTTGACCGACTTCCACAATCGCGTCTCGCACGACGGCGCGACGGAAATTGGGCGCTTCCACGGCCACGGTGTACCGTCCCAGGCGGACGTTGGGAATGACGAACGTCCCGATGGCCGAGGTCTTAGCCCGATAGACGGTATTGGTGGCCACGTGGGTGGCGATGACGCTGGCGCCGGGAATGACCGCGCCGGTCTCATCCATCACGACCCCTTCGATGCGACCGGTCAGCTCCTGAGCGGCCATTGCTCCCACCCCGAGGAGGAGCATCAGGCATCCGCTCACCAGCAGTCGTCTGACTGGCCGCGGTTGGGTGCGCGTTGATTCGAATCTGCCCATCATTATCCTCATGGCGACCTCCTTCCTTGAGACCTCCCGGATCGTTCGCATTGCGCCACAATGGGCAGTGCGGGTACCCCAGGGCGCAAGGCCGGGGCCACCGAGTCCCCGAATTCACTCAGGAAGCCGGGAGACCCGAACAGTGTATGATCCCACGCCAATACTCAGGCGCCGGCGCATGGCTCCACTCAAGTAGAGGCGACCAGCCGGACTCTCATAAGGGTAGACCCGAGCCACGGCTTGCCTTTCTCCAGATGAGACGAGGGCCGGATCGCCGGCGCGCAGTTGCAGTCGCTCCATACTCGATCGGTTCATCAGGATGGCGTTGTGCCCATACTTGGCCAGCAGATCGAGGGGGACTTTGGCCACGGTTGTGAAAGTGAGCACCGTCTGGCGTCCCGGTCGAGCGTAAGAGGAGATGATCTCGACATCCACATTACCGAGAACGCCCGCTAAGGCGTCAATGAGTCGAGCGCGCACCGCCGGATCGCGCCGCACGGCGCGACTGAATTCGATGTGGGCGAACAGGGAATTCACCGATGACGTCAAGATCCCCTGCTGATCCATCGTTCCAGAGATGTCGGCATAATGCTTCCCATCGTAGACGCCCACGCGAACGAATTGCTCCATCTCGCTGGCCAAGGCGACGTGGAGTTGCCGCACCACCGGTTCGGTGATGGCGCCCGAAGAGATGACCACATCGGGATATTCGGCGCGGCCGGGCCTCTTCTCATCGAACCCGTGGAGAGAGAGACAAATGGCCTGAGGGCGCATGGCGGCGCGAAAGACGGCATTGAAGATCGAGCGGCGCGTATGAGCCTCATCGACATAATCGCTCCGCGCCCCGCTCAGGAGAAAGGCATCGGCGCCGGGAATGCGGCTGAAGCACTCAAAACCGAGCCATCCCGTGCCGACGTCCCGGAGCGCATGAGAGGCGACAATGATGAGTCGGCCATCGTAGTGATCGCGTCGAAAGAAAAACGTACCCCGGCCGCGAACCCGATCGGGTTTTTCCTCGAGGATGAGCGCCTTCAGGCCATTCGTATCCTCGAAATCCACAATCCGGTAACCCGCTTGATCGGCCGCCTGACTGGCTTCGGCCAGGAGCGATTCGTTGTGGACGCGAAGGCTCAGCGTGACCAACTCGACCGCTTCCTCCATAGCTCTCAACTCGGCTTCCGAGGGAGCAACATAAATGACCCGCTCAGACTGCCGGAGCAAGGCGGCGACCTTATCGGCCAAGCGACCGCGCTCTTTCACCAGGGGTTTCGGTTGACCGCTGAAGCGGAGAATGGCGTTAGCATTGGGGAAAAACCAGGGCAAGACCAGGAGCGCGACAGAGACGGTCAGCAAGCAGGTAATGGCGCCCATGGCGAAAGGCTTCCAGTGAGCGCGAGGTAGCACTCTCAATCGACGACTGAGTGAGAGATGGTGACTCGACGTCGCGGAAGGAAGGCGTTCTCCGGATGGAGCGTCTCTTTCTCCTCCCGAGTGGCCGAAGCTTTGATAGTGTCTCCGGAACGCCTCCAGGATGCGCGCACACTGCCGACAATGCAAGGAAGAACGAATGTCCTCCAACGACGCATCGCCCACCAGATAGGCCTGCCATGCGATCTGATCTCTCACCCGAGACCACAACTGCTGTTCATCCGATGGGCTTCTCTGTCCTGCCTCGGTCTCCAGCCACTGCCCAACCTGATGCAGGATCTCGGCATCGCTCGGTTCCCGGGCCGGAGAACCTCGGCTCCTCCCCGTGCGACGCCATGGAGGCCAAATGCGTTTCACCATGATGACTTCATCCCTCCCAGGCGATGGAGTTCGGTGCGTATTTTCCGACAGGCCGCGCGGCGACGATTATCAACCCAGTGAGGTTTCCGTCCAACAATCTCGGCCACCTCACAGCGGTCGAGGCCCATGGCCAGCAGATCCAATACGCGCCGCTCATCGGGTGTGCAGACACGAAGCGCCACCTGCATGATGTGATGATAGTTGAGTCGCGCTTCGGCGTGACGGATGTCCTTACTCGTGGATTCGATCAGGCATTGCGGCGGGATCTCCTCAAGCGGCAGATGAGGGAATTGGTGCGCGTGCCGCTTCATGTTGCGCGTGAGGTTCTCGCAGGTCTTGATGAGAAATGCGAGAATTGGTTTCCGGCTCGGACACGTCGAGCGCCGCCGGAAGAAGGTTCCCCGTCGGAGATCGGTCCACAAAATGACCCAGGCCGATTGGAGCACGTCTTCGATGGTCGCTTCATCCCAGGACCACCGTTGCAGGTAGGCGGCCAAATAGCGGTTATAAGCGAAAAAGAGTCTCTCCAAAAGTTGATCGAGCGACAGAATCAATTGCTGGTACTCGCGGAGGAGTTTCCCCTCATCGAGCGTGAGGAGCGGAGCCTCTCGGGGGCGAGCCTCGCGCAATTGAAATGTCAACAGCTTGGGCGACATAACCACGTCCTATATATACGTGTCACGAGTCGCACAATGTTGTAAGTGGGCGAACGTTTCTCTTGACACTCAGCCCCTCTCGCCAGGGTGGGCGCGATCCCGTTTCCTCACCGACGAGTTTCCCGGAGTGGGGTCATCGAGGCGGACTCCGCGCGCGGCGGAAATAGAGCGGCGAACGCCTCTACGGCAACTTGATATGAGACGGCGTCGGGTCGCGCGCAACTCGACATCTGTCGTAGCGCACAACTCTGTTCCAGGTGGATGAATCTTTCCGGCAGGGATGGATGGGCGACGCCTTGCCGACAGATATCGAGCGACCCATTGACGAATCGTCCTTGTACATTGGTCGTTCCGCAGAGCCGATCCGGGCCATCCACCTGGTTGCAACTCGCCGCTCGCAATGAGACGCCGAGGTGGTGAAAGAGGCGATTATACTCCGCGGCCAGCTCGATACTCAGGCTCTCGAGGCGATCGGCGCGCGTTCCATTACTGACGATGACATCGGGATCTCCTGGTCGCCATCGAAATCCGTGGACGGAGACGCTAATCACGTCGAGGAAGTGCATGACGATCTCTTCGTGAGCCGGCTCGAAGAAATTTTGAGTGTAATGGGCGACGTCGGAGATGGGATAGGGCGCGCGACTCCCCGTACAGGTCGTCGTCGTTCCATCGCACGGGCTCGGCTCTGAGTTGGCACAACGGTGCGTACCAGCGATGAGTAAAGCCACAGCATCGAGGTCAAGGAATAGCGCGATGCTCTCAGGGCGCGTATTCGCATCGCCGCCCGCATGTGGGGCGTGAATGCTGAGAGGACGACGGGCCTCCGGATTATAGATGTAGGTGCCTAATCCGCGGAGTGGTTGGCCCTCGGCATCAGTTCGTTCACTGAGAATATAGTAGAGGTGGGCTCGCCCCTGATCGGTGAAGGCGATGAGGTCATATCCCAAGGGATCAGCCAGCGCCGCCGCCCGTTCATACTGACCGTCGAGCAGTGCCTCTATGGTCTGACGCCAACCGAGAACGTCGGCATCGCTCGGAGGAATGAACGCTTCCGTTCGTCGTCCGGGAAGTGGCCGCTGATTGAGGAACGCTTCTATATCGCCGGACATCCTCATGACCGACGACCGATGAAGAGGAAGATCGGGAGATGAGAATCCGGGCAATAGGACGATCAACGTCGCTGCCCATATCGCGGTCAACGCGGTCCGCGAGTCATTCATGAGGCTCCCCCCTCCCCATGGCCCTGATGTCGTCGCGCGACGTCAGAGCCGAAGGTGATCCCCTCTCGTCACTTCGGTTGTTGAGAGTTGAGATGAGCGCATTCTCTGCCGGGCGCGGATTTCCATCGACCGCAGCCAGTCTTTGTAGGCGTCGTAGCGATTCATCGTCGCCAGCGGGAGAGCACGATCGGTATTCTCCTCCCACCGTCGCGCCAGGTAGAGGGAATCAAAGATCCGACCGATTTCATACTCTCGACTGATACGCAATCCCACGGCGTAATCCTCGCCATAACTCACATTGGGGAAGCCGAAGCGTCGCAAGAGCGGGACATAGAACGCGCGCGGCGCGCCCAATCCATTGATGCGGAGTGCGTTATTCCGACCATTTTCTCGGGTCCACTCGCGGTGATCGACGAGCCCCGGCGGGATCTCCTCCAGATCAACGTTGACCGTCGTGTACGAGCCGATGACCATGGCATAGCGAGGAATCCCCCGTTGCCGGGGATCGGAGCCATCAGGCCACGGTTCCCAGAACTTCTCGATGATCCTCTCCAGCACGTGCGTGTCGGCGTAGAGGTCGTCCGAATCGAGCTGAACGGCAAACATTCCACATTCGGGGGCGGTGATCGCTTCGTTCCAGCAACCACCAATGCCCAGATCCGTCCGCCGAGGAATCTTGTGGATGAGGCGCTCGTGCCGGGCGGCCAATGTGCGCAAAATCCCGGTCGTTCCATCCGTGGAGTGATTATCGATCACGATGACGTTGTATGCGAATGATGTCGATTGACCAAGGGCACTGTGCACAGCCTCGGCGATGGTCTTCTCTCGATTGCGAACCGGAATGACGACGCTCGCCGTCACCGGAAAATCCTCGCCAGGAGGGGGCGGCAGCGCAAACACCGGATCCAGATAAGCGCCTAATCGCCGGAGATGTGCCGTGGCCACGCGTTCCATCTCCAACTGGTAGGATCGATTTCGCGGATCGACATACTCGAAAATCTTCTCGGCCGCCGAGGGCGAGGGGGTCTCGCTCGTGCTACTGGCTGTGTACAGTGATTCGGGAATGCGCACCAGAGGAGCATCAAGCGAGAGCTTCAATCGCAGATCGTAGAAGCCAGCCCACCGCAGCGCGGGATCAATCGCACCGTGGGCGTCCAGAGCCCGTCCGGCCGCCCTCCGGGAGATCACGACGAGCGGGCCAAAATCGAACGTATCCCGAATGCTTCCCAGTTGATAGGCGATCGTGGGATGCTCCACGATCTGGTGATCGCGCCGCTCATGGAAGTCCGAATAGACGAGCCCCGCTCCCGCCTCTTCGATGACGGCGAGGAATCGTTCCAGCGTTCGTTGTCCGAGGTCGATGTCATAGCCCGGTCGAATGAGCACCAGCGCCTCGCTCTCCACCGCCTCGAGAAGGCGATGCACGTCGATGCCCGATAGCCAGGTGGCCATCTGAAGGCGCTGTATTTTTCTCTGTCGATCGGCGGTGAGGTTCATCGCCGGCGCGGAATCCTGACAGAAGATCAGCACGCGCGCAACCAGAGCTTCCGCGGCGAACATCTCGACCTGTCGGGAGAGTTGGGTCGGCGTCCTCCACGTTGACGAATGAGGCAGAATGACGGTGAATGGTTCCATCAGTCAACGCGCGTTGGATCACCAGGACCACGACATTCGCCATTCCATCCTCGGATGACGACGTGGTCCTCGATGGAAAGAATGTACAGCAAGCTATTGTATCACTGGGATTCGAAGGACTCCAGGCCCTCGGTGTGCGCATCAGAGGGTGTGGACCTCGAAGGATCAGAGGACGCGGAGGAGAGAGACGTGGGGGCTTCAGCGATGTGGGCGGTTCCAGGTCATGGTTTGTGGCGGAACGATACCCGTCGATGAGGCTATGCGTTCCTGGAAGATCCTCTCGGTCGCACCAGAATGAATCCGGACATGCTGTGTTGCTGCAGGAATGTCTCCACGGGCTGCTCGACCACGCTTCCTCGGCGACGCGAGGCGTGCCGTAAGATGAGGCCGTCTCGCCCTCGGAAGAGCAATCCCATGTGGAAGACATCGAGATGCTTCCGCGTGGAAACGAAGAAGATCACGTCTCCATCGACAATTCGATCCTCAATACGGGGGAAGGCGCGTTTGCGAAAACAGCGAAACGTCACCGAGCGGGGCGGGAGTTCTGGGATCGTACTCAACACCCGCGTCTTGTTCACCGTGCCCCGTCCCTCACTGATGTTCAGGATGAACCCTTGTTCGACATTACGAGCGATCCAATCGATCATATAGTGATTTCGCGTTCGCCAGCCGACCTGACCTCCCTGATAGCGGAGATGGCGAAGAGTGTCGATGAATTGAGGGATGGTGTCAGAGAGGGCCAGGGCGAGGACGGTCTCCACATAGGTCACGCAGTCGAACCCGGTGAGCGAAATAGTGAACACTTCGGGCGTCTCGGCGGAACCGATGAGCGGATGGACGATGTAGGGAGAACCCAGAAACTGAGCGGAGACGATGTTCAGGCGTTCGCCTATGACGGGCACATCGCGGATCCGTTCGAGGATTTCCTCGGCCCGGGTGGGATCGAAATTTTCGGGATAGGGGGTGATGATGTCCGTCGCCTTTTCGGTCATAAGAGGGCTCTCCCCGTGCGATGGAGGAACGGTGCATTAACCGAGCGAGTGTTCGATCAGATCACACCAGATATGCCCGATGGTGATGTGCACCTCCTGAATACGCGCCGTCGAGGGACTGGGAACGATGATGGGCACGTCGACGAGATCTTTCACCAGGCCTCCGTCTTTTCCCAGGAGACCGATGGTCTGGAGTCCTCGTTCCCTGGCCGTGTGGACGGCGCGGACGATATTGGCCGAGCGACCACTGGTGGTGATGGCGATGGCCACATCGCCCTCCTCACCGAGAGCTTCGATTTGTCGGCTGAACACGTCTTCGAATGTCGTGTCATTGGAAATAGAGGTCAGAATCGACGTATCGGTCGACAGAGCGATGGCGGCGATCGCCGATCGTTCCATCTGATACCGGTTCACCAGTTCGGCGGCGAGATGTTGCGCATCGGCGGCGCTCCCTCCATTTCCGAACAGGAGAATTTTTCTTCTCGCGCGTACGGCATCGATGAGCAGCAACGCGGCGCGCGCCAGATCATTGGCATGTTGGGAGAAGAAGCGAATCTTCAGGTCCACCGTGGCATTGGCGATCTCGACGATGCGATTGGTCAATCGTTCATCGACCGATTCGCTGGGTCGTCGAATGAAATCTGCTCTCTTGCTCATAGCGAATGTCCATTTTCGATCTCCCCACCAGGATGCACGGGACGCCGAGATCGCTCAGGACGACGCGGTCCCGTTCCCGGAGCGCTCTGGCCTCTTCGGGGAGTCGATCATCAGGCTAATTTTCGTTCCTCCACATTGAGCACTCGCCGTAACGCTTGACCGGTGTAAGATGACGCCACTCGCGCCACGTCTTCGGGCGTTCCTTCGGCCACGATACGTCCTCCTTGATCGCCGCCTTCTGGGCCGAGATCGATGATCCAATCGGCGCATTTGATGACTTCCAGATTATGCTCGATGACGATGACCGTGTTTCCCTGGTCGACCAGCCGTCCGAGCACGTCGAGCAATCGGCGAACATCTTCAAAATGCAGTCCGGTCGTCGGTTCATCGAGAATGTAGAGCGTGCGACCGGTGGCTCGTTTGCTGAGTTCTCTGGCTAATTTAATGCGCTGGGCTTCGCCCCCGGAGAGCGTCGTCGCCGACTGCCCCAGTTGAATATATCCCAGGCCGACGTCGACGAGCGTTTGCAGCTTGCGCTTGATCGGTGGGATGTTTTCCAGCAGTTCCAGCGCCTCGGCCACCGTCATATTGAGGATGTCGCTGATCGAATATCCCTTGTAACGCACGGTGAGCGTTTCGCGATTATAGCGGGCGCCCCGGCAGACGTCGCAGAGCACATAAACGTCGGGGAGAAAATTCATCTCGATCCGTTTCAAGCCATCGCCGCGACACGCCTCGCACCGCCCACCTTTGACGTTGAAGCTGAACCGTCCCGGCTTGTAGCCGCGTTCGCGCGCTTCGGGCAATTCGGCGAATAATTGACGAATGTAGGTGAAGGCCCCCGTATAGGTGGCCGGATTGGAGCGCGGCGTGCGACCGATCGGCGATTGATCGATCTCGATGACCTTGTCAATGTATTCCAGACCAGTGATGCGGCGATGGGCTCCCGGTTGAACGGGACTTTTGTACAGATGTCGGGCCAGCGCGCGATAGAGGATCTCGTCGACCAACGTCGATTTCCCCGATCCGGAGACGCCGGTCACCACGATGAATACTCCCAAAGGAAAAGACACATCGATATGCTTCAGATTGTGTTCGGCCGCTCCATAGATCGTGATCGCCGTTTCGGTGGGGCGGCGGCGTTCCGCGGGGATGGGGATCATGCGACGTCCGGCCAGATATTGACCGGTGAGCGATTCCGGATGCCGGGCGATCAGCTCCGGCGGACCGGCGGCGACGAGATATCCCCCATGCCGCCCGGCTCCCGGCCCGAGATCGATCACATAATCGGCCCGGCGGATGGTCTCTTCATCATGCTCCACGACGATGACCGTATTCCCTAAATCGCGCAGTCGTTCCAGAGTGGACAACAACCGCGCATTATCGCGCGGATGAAGCCCAATGGAGGGCTCGTCCAGGACGTAGAGAACGCCTCGGAGCTGCGTGCCGATTTGGGTGGCCAACCGGATGCGCTGGGCCTCACCACCGGCGAGCGTCGCTGCCGGGCGATCGAGCGTCAAATAGCCCACGCCCACCGTCTCCAGAAACCCGAGTCGCTGGCAAATCTCCCGCACGACCAGCCCGGCGATCTGCTCCTCGCGGGGAGTGAGGCGAAGTTGGCGAAAAGCTTGAAGTGCCTCGCTGATGGGCATGGAGACGATGTCACCGATGGTATATTCGCCCACTCGAACGGCCAGGCTCGTTCGCTGGAGTCGCTTCCCCTCGCAGGTGGGACACGGGATGGTGGCCAGGAGCGCCTGGTAAGCCTCTCGTTTCTGCTCGTGCGTGGTCTGATCCAATTGCCGCTGAATGCAGGCGAGCGCGCCTTTCCATTGGAATTGATACCTGAATCCTTGATGCTCGGCCGTGATTCTGGTTTTCAAGCCATAGAGAAAGGCGCGCTTCATCTTGGCCGGCACGTCGGCGTAGGGGGTATCAGGGCTCACCCGATAGCGCGCCGCCAGCGCCATCAAGACGTCGCGTAAATAGGCGTTCAGCGAGCGGTCGAAGGGAACAATATCCAGGCGCTTGATCGGTTGGGAGGGATCGGGGATCAATCGCTCCGGATCGACCTGCTCCCGCGTTCCTAATCCCTGGCAGTCAGGGCAAGCTCCATATGGGCTGTTGAACGAGAACGAACGCGGCTCCAAGGCGGGCATGGAAATTCCACAGTCGATGCAGGCCATCTTCTCCGAATAGAGGATCTCCTGGCCATCGACAATGGACACGAGAACCAGCCCATCGGTCAGTCGAGATGCGATCTTCACCGCCGATTCGACGCGAGAGCGCACGCCCGGTTTCATCAGCAGACGATCGACAACGACCTCGATGGTGTGATTCTTCCGTTTTTCCAGCTTGATATCCTCATCGAGCATGCGCAGGCGCCCGTCGATGCGCGCTCGAACGAATCCCTCCCGGGCCAATTTATCCAGCTCCTTGCGGAACTCCCCCTTTCGTCCGCGAATGATCGGCGCCAAGATCATCACCCGTTCGCCAGGTTGAAGATCCATGATGGCGTTGACGATCTGATCAATCGATTGACGCGCGATGGGACGTCCACAGCTCGGACAGTGGGGCTTGCCAATGGACGAAAAGAGCAGTCGCAGGTAATCGTAAATCTCCGTCACCGTCCCCACGGTGGAGCGAGGGCTGCGACTGACCGTCTTTTGTTCGATGGAGAGTGCCGGCGATAAGCCCTCGATGATGTCCACATCGGGTTTCTCGAATTGATCGAGGAACTGGCGGGCATAGGCCGAGAGCGACTCGACATAGCGGCGCTGCCCCTCGGCATAGATGGTATCAAAGGCCAGACTCGATTTCCCCGAGCCACTGAGGCCGGTGATCACCGTCAACGAGTTCCGGGGGATTTCGATGTTCAGATTCTTGAGATTGTGCTGGCGCGCGCCGCGTATGGTGATTCTCTCGATCAAGGCCTCGTTCCCCCAGCGAGCGAAGTAGTATTTGGTTCAAACTGCAAATTGTATGAACCTCCGAAGAGATTGGTCAAGCCATATCGCTATTCTCTCTTGATCGGCGGGGCGTCTGCGCCTACAATGTCGCCCTCCGATGATGGCCTGGCGAGGTGTCATAGAGGAATTTCGAGAGTTCTTGCCGCTGAGCAAAAGGGTGAAACCGGTCACCTTGCTGGAAGGCAACACCCCGTTGATCCCCTCCCGTGCGCTCAGTCATCAACTCGGTCTCTCGGCGAAAGTATATTTCAAATTCGAAGGACTCAACCCGACCGCTTCATTCAAAGATCGGGGTATGACCGTGGCCGTATCCCAGGCGGTTTGGGAAGGTGCCCGAGCGGTCATTTGCGCCTCCACGGGCAATACGGCGGCCTCGGCGGCTGCCTATGCCGCCCGAGCGGGCCTGGAGTGCATCATCGTCTTGCCTCAGGGCGCGTTCGCTAAAGGGAAGTTGGTCCAAGCTCTCATGCATGGCGCAAAAGTCGTCGCCATCGACGGGAACTTTGACGCCGCCCTCTCCATCGTTCGCGAGATTGCCGCCACCTATCCCATCACCCTGGTCAACTCGGTCAATCCGTATCGGCTCGAGGGACAAAAGACGGCCGCCTTTGAAATATGCGCCCAGTTGGGTGGAAGAGCCCCTGATTATCTTCTCCTGCCGGTGGGAAACGCCGGCAACATCACCGCCTACTGGATGGGATTCACCGAATATTACCAGCACGGCTTGATCTCCCGGCGTCCCCGGATGCTGGGATTCCAGGCCAGCGGCGCCGCTCCCATTGTACGAGGGCGGCCCATCGCTCATCCCAAGACGATCGCCAGCGCGATTCGCATCGGTCATCCAGCCAGTTGGGACAGGGCCATTCGCGCCAGAGACGAATCGGGGGGAATGATCACCACAGTCACCGATCGCCAAATCCTGCGAGCCTATCGATTATTAGCCAAGCATGAGGGAATCTTTGCCGAGCCCGCCTCAGCGGCCTCCGTCGCTGGACTCATTAAACTGGCCAATGAAGGCTACTTCACCGGAAGGAAGACCATCGTCTGTGTCCTCACCGGCCACGGACTCAAAGATCCGGATACCGCACTCTCACGGGGTCAACGGGTGGTCACGGCCCGGGCCGATGTGAATGCTGTCGTCAGGGCAGCGCAGCTCCATCGTTGGCGGTCATAGGCGGCGCGATTCCAGGGGCTCTCTCGACAGGGGGCGGCGCGAATTGCTGACTCGCGTGACATCGCTCTCATCCCCGCCATGGAGTTCGCCAGGCTGTGGGCGATTTCCATGAAAAGAGCGCGTAGTGCACCTGGACCGCTTGGTACTCTGCCACATTTGTCCTTCCATAGGGGACCCATGGCTCAGAGACAGGTTCCGGGAAAGGAGGTTCGTGGCCCTTCATCCTCATCTCTGCGTGCGGCGAAGTTCACCATGGCGAATCACTCATTGTCGTCCTTCGCCGCGGACGGGAATCCCCGAGCCCTTCTCTCAAGACCGCTCCAGGAATGCGCTTCTGATGAGCAACTCGATTTGAAATGGCCATGAGACGTGGTGATTAAAACAGCAGACGCCCTTTTCCTGACTTTGATCGTATGTGACCTCCATCAACCGTCACATACCCAGCGCGCCGGTGATTCGCCCTCAATAATTCCGTAAAGCCGGAATATTCGGGCATCTCGATGTATTTTTTCGGCTTCTGGTCCGTCTATAGATATGGAGTATGAGTGACGAGGTTGAAATCATGGAGGTATGCCGAGATCGAGGAAAAGGGGTTCGCTCAATATAGTGGTTGGATGAGATCTTGCCCACTACTCTCCTCTTCATCGGCTCATTCTACAAGGAGGTTACGAAAAGTCATGAATCAGAGGCACCGTTCGAGGCTCCGGCAAAGGGATGTTCTCCTGTTCATCGGCATGACGGTCTTCATCTTAGGGGTGGTCGGACGAGTCATCGAGTCTCCATCAGTCGTTTCCGCGGATTACGGATCGAGCCGGGAGCTCACCTACAGGCGCATCGAACTCGTGGGGAACAGCTTATCGTCACATGGGCGGGGATGTGCGATCGTTCAATCCATCCTTCAAGACGGACATGCGGTTGAGTCGTTCATGGTGAGAGGAGTGGATCTTCCTCCTGATGAGGAGATCTGGGTGGTCGTCAACGGTCGCCCACTTCATCACATTCCTCTCCGAACAGACGATCGTGGGCGATTGGAAATGACGTTCGTGCGAGGCGAAGAACTCGCAGATGGAGAGCAGCCACTCCCGGCAACCACTTCATCCGTAGTCGAGTTCGAGACGGTTGAACTATTGACCAGCTCTCAACAGGTCTTGTTGAGTGGATCATACGAGCTGATCCAGGACACGACGCTCTCCATCAATACGATTCGCATTCTCGATGCCACCGGAGAGGTCGCGCTGCGAGGGGAATTCTCTCCAATTTCAGAAGATGGAGAGGTCCTCCTGATCGCCGATTTAATCCCGGAAAGTGACCCCGATGCCACGGGACGCGCCATCATCCGCTTCAGCGAGCTCTCCGCCGGTGGATTCGATCAAACGTTCGAACTGAACGTTCAGAAGTTGGATGTGAATCCACCATTCGTGCTGGAGTTGAATCAAGGAGAGGTAACCCTGTTCACGACCACCATCACAGGGCGTGCGGAACTCGCTTATCAAGGGCGGTTCGAAGCACAGGCAACTCCCCTGGAGGCCGCCTCGGCCTTGGCTCAGGCAGAGATGAGACTCGACCAAGCCGATGAAGCGGTCCAACAGGCCAGAGATTTGGGCGCCGATGTGAGCCTCGCCCAGCAGGAGTTGGTTGAGGCTAGAGATCGCTTTCGGGCCGCAGAACAGTCCTTGGCCACCGGTGCGTTCAGTGCCAGCGTTGATATTGCGTTGGCCGTGGCCGATGAAGCTCGAGACGCCAAGCTCGAGGCTGAAGATGCCGCCGATCGGGCCTATATGCAGGACGATGGAGAGGACGATAACGACAACGGCGATGACGATGGTGGGGTCGACAACACTAACGACAACGGCGACGATGATGGTGACGTCGACAACACTAACGACAACGGTGATGACGATGGTGGGGTCGACAACACCAACGACAACGGCGATGACGATGGTGGGGTCGACAACACTAACGACAACGGCGATGATGATGGTGACGTCGACAACACTAACGACAACGGTGATGACGATGGTGGGGTCGACAACACTAACGACAACGGCGATGACGATGGTGACGTCGACAACACCAACGACAACGGCGATGACGATGGTGGAGTCGATAACACCAACGACAATGGCGATGACGATGGTGGAGTCGACAACACTAACGACAACGGCGATGACGATGGTGGAGTCGACAACACCAACGACAACGGCGACGATGATGGTGGGGTCGATAACACCAACGACAACGGCGATGACGATGGTGGAGTCGATAACACCAACGACAATGGCAATGACGATGGTGGGGTCGACAACACCAACGACAACGGCAATGACAATGGGACGGGTGGTAATGACAACAGCAGTGACAGCGGAGACAATGAGAATAGCGATACCGAAAATGACAATGGTGAGAGCGAAAGCGAAGCACCACCACCGGTTCGCCGGCGACCTTGCTCATAAGCGAATAAAGTGACAAAAAAGATCGCTCAACTCTTGAGATGGGGGGCGCAAAGGCACGTGACGAACATGGACCTTTGCGACCTCCCTATTTTTCAATTGGGCCTACACTCGAATCCATGAATCATTGGCGAGGAGAATCAATCGTGACATTACCGAGCAAGATGATCATCAGTTTAGTCGTTGCACTCATGGTGACCATGATGGGAACGCCATATGAAGGCTCATCGGCTGCTCCAGGCAGAGTATCTGCTGGTCGGGACGCCTCGAAGTCGCTCACGAGCTTTCCTCTTTTTGCGGCGTTAAGCGAGGGAATTGCGTGTGGTGAAATGAAGTCCGGATTGATCGAGGATTCGGACGAACTCCTTCCGGATGGTACGCCTTTCGATCGCTATCGCTTTTTGACCGAACGACCGGGACAGCCGTACATTGTTTCCCTCCAAGCCGATTTCAGCGTGGCGGTGAATATCTTTTTCATCGATCCAGAGCAAAGTGAGCCCGTATTCGTTCAGGGCGGATTTGCCGATCCGCTGAGCACGGAGATTCCCGCGCACATACAGCTTTCTGGCATTCTATCCATGCCGGGAGACTATAGGATCGTCGTGTTCCCCGATCCACCGGAGGGACGAGGATCTTACGAACTGGGTTTCCGGTGTCAACGTTGTGAATCTTCCCAAGGTGATGGAGACAATCCTGATTCTATTCTCAGTCAACGTCGAAGGAGTCTCGCTTGCGGCGAGACGAGGGAGGGGAGAATCAGTGGCTTTGATCCTCGTCTTCCGGATAATACTCCTTTTGATCAATACGCGCTCACCGTCGAACAAGGGGGGCAGCCATACATAATCACCGTTGAGGCGAATTTCAACGTAGCCTCCGTCTTGCTCTTCACCGATGCGCAACGAGGAAATATATTCGTTCAAAGTGCTATCGCCGATGTTCCCGATCCGGATAATCCAGCGCGGATTCAGTATTCGGGTATCTTGGATATCCCGGGCAGGTATAAACTCAACGTGCTTCCGGCTACTCCCCAGGGCCGTGGATCTTATACCATCACATTCAAGTGCCAGCGCTGCGGCGAGGCGTCGTCTCCGAGTGGCGGCGACTCCAGCGCCTTCAACCGATGAATGTATCATCGGGATTCACACGGGAAATACGTCGAGGGAACGGGTGGACGGCACGGGCATGACCCTGCTGCCGTCTGGCCGGTGGAGATGAATGAGCACGTGCCGGGAAAGCATCTCCAGGCTTAGAACCTATCCCAAAACCTGACTGAGTCATTGAAAACACGAGATCACCAGGGGATTGGGGATAGGGAGTTAATGGGAGAACGGTACGCGTTCATCACCGTCACCCCACCGAGACGGGAGCGAGTGGAGCGTCCTCCTCTTCTCCGCGGTGGAGCCCGCCTCTACTGAGATTACGACTCCCAGGACTTACCAATCGTAAAGCTCACATTCGCCAGTAGCCATTGCTGGTAGAGGCTCATCGCGTCGTGGGTGATCTTGTCCTTCGGGACTCGTGATGATGAGGTGATCAGCGTCCCGGGCGTGTGTCCTCGGGTTGTTCATCGTACTCTTCGGGCCCAGTCCCGGTGGGCACGCGGCCGATCTGGAGAGTGCTTGACGAGACTTCGAGGAGTACATAGAATCTTCGATCTCCTCGAGCTTCTGCCCGGGTGGCCTTGAAGGGGATCCGCCGGGGATATCGACGTGTCAGGGAGATCATCGGCGATAGATCTAGCGTGGGCGATTGGCGGGTGGAGTCATGAAAACGGCCAACCTGTTGAGTCCCGCGCGGTCACCATGATGAAACGCGTGGTTGGAGATCCATGATCACTATTCGCGTCCCGGCAACGACGGCCAATCTCGGATCGGGCTTCGATGTGTTCGGTCTGGCTCTCAAACTCTATCTCACCATCAGGGTGAGAGAGACGTCCGGGCCGCTCTCCATCATCTATCGCGGGCGCGGTGTCGGAGAGGTTCCGGTGGATGAGCGAAATCTCATCTGGCGAGCATACCAATGGGTTATCGAGCGAGAGGGGAAACGAGGACCTCACCTCGTCATAGAGATCGAGAACGAGATCCCCTTGGCGCGAGGCTTGGGCAGCAGTGGAGCAGCCATCGTCGCTGGCGTCATGGCGGCTGATGCCGTTTGCCAATTGGGATTGAGTGATGAGCGACTATTGGCCCACGCTCTGGCATTAGAGCCTCACCCAGACAATATCACGGCCGCGCTCGTCGGGGGATTCGTCGCCTGCTGTGTCACCGATGAGGGGCGAACGCTCTACGCCAGCCTGCCCATTTCCCCGGACATCAAAGCCATCATCGTCGTGCCTGATTTTGAACTCCCCACCAGGGAAGCGCGCGCTGTGTTGCCCGACCGGTATTCGCGGGAAGATGCCGTTTTCAATCTTCAGCGCGTCGCCCTGCTGGCGACGGCGCTCCAGCATCCTCATCCCGACCTCGTCGCTGAAGCGATGCGCGATCGATGGCATCAGCCATACCGGCAAGCGCTCATTCCCGGATTGGAGGAGATTTTGCAGCTCACCTCGATGCCCGGTCTCCTGGGCGTGAGCTTGAGCGGAGCCGGTCCGAGCGTGTTGGCTCTGGCCATAGACAATTTTGAACAAATCGGTCAAAATATCCAATTTCAATTTTCGCGTCATGGCATTCAATCTGAGGTGTTGATCCTCGAGATTGAGCGGCGGGGCGCGGTGATAGAGACCGGGGGCGAGAGGCTGGAGAAGTAGGGAGCTGAGAAGAGAGGACGTGCTCGAAAGCCTCATGTCCTCTGGCCACCCAGGTGGGAATACCGAGGAGCGTTCATAAAGACCGGCGAGCCTCACCGTCTCCCTCCCGGCCTCTCGCGGTAAGGCGTCTGTATCGGTGTGAGATGGATATCATCGTTCAAAAGTATGGTGGGACTTCGGTAGGGACACCGGAGAAAATCCAGCGCGTGGCCGAGCGCATCCTGGGATTGGAGGCGTCGGGAATGGGCGTGGTGGCCGTCGTTTCCGCCATGGGAGACACCACCGATCGCCTGATCGATATGGCGCGGAAAATCTCATCGAATCCTCCGCGCCGGGAACTGGACATGCTCCTCTCCACCGGCGAGCAGATTTCGATCTCGCTTCTCTCCATGGCCATCCATGAGCGGGGCGGACGGGCCATCTCCATGACCGGATTGCAGAGCGGGATCATCACCGACAGCCGATATAGCGAAGCGAAAATTCGGGAGATCAAAACGCATCGTATTTTGAAGCCACTCGAAGAGGGCAAAGTCGTCATCGTGGCCGGTTTTCAGGGCGTGAGTCGAGGAGCTGAGATCACGACCCTGGGACGAGGCGGATCGGATACCACGGCGGCCGCCCTGGCGGCGGCGCTCAAGGCCAAAAGCTGCGAGATCTACACCGATGTCGATGGTGTGTTCACCGCCGATCCCAACCTGGTGCCTGAGGCGGTCAAACTGGATTACATCTCGCACGAGGAGATGTTGGAATTGGCCGGTTCGGGAGCTCAGGTTTTACATCCGCGCGCCGTCGAAATCGCCATGAAATTCGGCCTGCCGCTCAAAGTGAAGCCCGCTCACTCGTTCGGCAGCGGAACAACGATTCTGGAGGGTAGCATGCTGGAGAAGGTCGTCGTCACTGGCGTCACCGCCGATAAAGATATGGCCAAGATCGCCATTCAAAAAGTGCCCGATCGCCCGGGCATCGCTGCCAAGCTGTTCGGCGCGCTGGCCCGCGAGGGCATCAGCGTCCATCTCATCATTCAAAGCATCGGCGAAGGGAATGTCACCGATGTCACCATCGTGCTCAAGCGCGAATATATGGAGAGAGCGGTGGAGGTGCTGCGGCGGCTGAGCAAGCAACTCAAAGCTCAAGGCGTCATTTTTGATGCCAACGTGGCCGAGGTCTCCATCGTGGGATCGGGCATGGTCACCGAACCGGGAGTGGCGGCGCGGATGTTTCGCGCCCTGGCCAAGAGAAAAATCAACATTGAGCTCATCAGCACATCCCACATTCGCATTTCCTGTGTGATTCATAAACGACACGTTCGCGAGGCGGTTCGCGCCATTCACGAGGATTTCAAACTCGGTAAACTGAAGAGGCGATTGGCATGACGTCATCGGGGAAATTGAAGGTCGGCATTTTGGGAGCGACGGGAACGGTGGGACAGCGGTTCGTTCAACTGTTGGCCGACCATCCCTGGTTTGAAGTTGCGGAACTCGCCGCTTCCGATCGTTCGGCCGGCCAGCCGTATGAACGAGCGTGCCGCTGGAAGCTCTCCACGCCCATGCCCGAGAGCGTCAGGTCCCTCATGGTCAAATCGCCGGAGCCGGAGCTGGCCTGTGATCTGGTGTTTTCCAGCTTACCATCGAGCGTGGCGGGCGAGATCGAAGCGGCATTCGCCCGGGCCGGATACCCTGTCATTAGTAACTCCAGTAACCATCGCCTGGATGAGGATGTCCCGTTGCTCATTCCGGAGATCAACGCCGATCATATCCGGATCATACCCGTTCAACAGCGGCGCCGCGGCTACGATCGCGGATTCCTGGTGACGAATCCCAATTGTTCGACGATCGCGCTGGCGCTGGCGCTGGCCCCGCTCCATCGCGCCTTCGGGTTACGCGCCATCATGGTCACCACCATGCAGGCCCTCTCCGGAGCGGGATACCCGGGCGTGGCCTCGCTCGATATCGTGGATAACGTCATTCCATACATCAAGAACGAGGAAGAGAAAATTCAAACCGAACCCTTGAAGATCTTCGGCGCCCTGGCGGACGATCGCTTCGTTCCCGCCTCATTCCAGATCAGCGCCCAGTGCCATCGCGTCAATGTCAGCGATGGCCACCTGGAAGCGGTGTCGGTGAAGCTGGAGCGCCCGGCCCATAAGGAGGAGATCATCGAAGCCTTCCGTCAGTTCACCTCGCCCATTCAGGAGTTGCAGCTCCCCAGCGCTCCCTCGCACCCCGTCATCCTCAAGGAAGAAGAGGATCGCCCGCAGCCTCGATTAGACAGGGAGCTGGCCGCCGGCATGGCCGCAGTGGTAGGAAGAGTGCGAGCCTGTCCCATCCTGGATTACAAATTCCTGGTCCTCGGTCACAATACCATTCGCGGTGCGGCGGGCGCCGCCATTCTCAATGCGGAACTCTTGAAGGCCAAGGGCTATCTGTAAGCCCAACCGGTCGATGCCATCCAGACGTTTCGAGCGTATTCACCAACGAGGGGGTGATCGGCGTTGACCGATCCCTCGATCCATTAATGGATCAGATGGGCGATGGCCGTTTGCGCCTGATTGAGATAGTAGAACACTCGGGTGGGAAGGAGACCGAGATAGAACGTCCCCAGGACCGTCACCGCCAGAGTGAAGCCAAATGCGCCGGGCAGAGGGACCGGTTCGATCTCCCGCTTGGCTTCGCGGAAGAACATGACGATCACGACGTAGAGATAATAGTAGGCGGAGATCACCGTATTGATGACGGCGATGATCACCAGCATGGAGAAGCCCGCTTCCCAGGCCGACTTGAACAGCCAGAACTTCCCCACGAACCCTGCCGTTCCAGGAATGCCGGTGAGACTGATCAAGAATACGGTGAGGGGAAAGCTCAATGTCGGTTGCCGAAAGCCCAGTCCGCTGTAATCCTCGATGAGAACGTGCTCATCACCTCGACGAGCGATGAGAGCGACGACGGCAAAGGCGCCAATGTTCATCACCGTGTAAGCGATCATGTAGAACGCCACCGCTTGCCAGTCGCGAGCCACGATGCCCATCAACACGTACCCGGCATGAGCGATGGACGAGTAGGCCAGCATGCGCTTGATATTCGTTTGGGCGATGGCGATGAGATTACCGAACGTCATGGTCAGAATGGCCATCACCGCCAGGGCGGAAATCCAGTCCGATTGCAGGGCGCGGCCCGCACTGGCCAGGTCGAAATCGGCGCCAAAGATGAGCGAGGAGACGCGCAGGAAGGCAGCGAACCCGGCGGCTTTGGGACCCACAGAGAGAAAAGCGGTGACGGGCGTGGGCGCGCCTTCGTAGACGTCCGGCGTCCAGACGTGGAAAGGCACCGCGGTCACTTTGAAGCCGAAACCGATGAGGAGCATCGCCGCGCCCACCATCATCAACGCGCGCTCGGCCTCGCCGAGCGGTTGATTCAATGCGGCTTGGATCGCGCTCAAGTTCGTCGTGTGCGTCGCTCCATAGACGAGCGCAATGCCGTAGAGCAAAAAGGCCGAAGAGAAGGCGCCCAGGATGAAATACTTGAGCGCAGCTTCCGTCGAGCGGAGATCATTGCGCCGATATCCGGCCAGCACGTAAGTGGAGATGGTGACCGTCTCGATGCCCAGGAACACCATGATGAGATCATGGCTACTGGTGAGCAGCGCCATTCCCACGGCGCAGAACAGGAGGAGGGCAAAATAAGCCGTCGGTTGAATGCGCTCCTCTTCCAGAAAGTTCCAGGAAAGAAAGACAGCTAGGACCGAGGCGATGATCACAATCGCGGTAAATAACAAGCGAAAGTCATCGATGATGACCATGCCCGCATAGGCCGTCTGTCGGGGCGCTCCCCACAACTGCAGCGTCGCCATCAGGGCGATCCCCAATCCGGCGAGGGTGACGAGGCCGGCGCGCCGCTTGCTGCGACTCGGCCAGAACGCCTCCATGAGCATCAACGCGACGCCAGTGAGCGCCAGGATGATTTCGGGTAAGATGGCGCTGTAGTTAATTCCCAAGCCTTCTATTCCCATCGGCGGTCACCTCTTCCGTCTCAGATTGCCCGTTCACGATCGTCGTGGATGCCGAGACCCGTTGATTGGAGAAATCTCGCCGCGGTTGGTGGAGTTCGGCGACACCGGCCATTCGCCGCTCCAGGGCGAGCACGGTCATATCCATTTTGCGCATGAACCAGTTGGGCACAACGCCCAGGACGATGACCAGCGCCACCGCGGGCAAAAGCATGGCTTTCTCGCGCCCGTTCACATCGGGCAAGGCGGCATTCTCCGGATGCTTGATCTCGCCGAAGAAGACGCGCTGGAACATCCACAAGATGTAAGCGGCCGAAAGGATCATGCCCGTGGCGGCGAGGACGGTGAAGGCATGCGCATGCTCGATCGGCGAAGTGAACGTTCCCACCAGCACGAGGAACTCCCCGACGAAGCCGCTCAACAGGGGTAGCCCAATGGAGGCCAGAGCCAGGATACCCACCATGCCCGTATATACGGGCATGGATTGGCCCAGGCCACCGAACTCGGCGATCAATCGCGTGTGGCGGCGCTCATAAATCACGCCCACAGCCAGGAATAATCCGCCAGTCGCCAATCCGTGACTGAGCATCTGGAAGATCGCCCCATGGAGGGCCTGCTCCGTGTGGGCAAACGTGCCCAGCACCACGAATCCCATGTGGCTGACCGAAGAATAGGCGACGAGTTTCTTCAGATCAGGCTGCACCATGGCCACCAAGGCGCCGTAAATGATGCCGATGATGGCCAACACGCAAATGGGCATCGTCAATTCCGCGGCCGCGTGGGGAAACATGGGCAGATTGAATCGCAGCAATCCATATGTCCCCATCTTCAACAAAACGCCAGCCAGCATGACCGATCCGGCCGTCGGCGCCTCCACGTGGGCGTCGGGCAACCAGGTGTGAAGTGGAAAGAGAGGCACCTTGACGAAGAAAGCCAGGGCGAAACCCAGGAAGAGCCAGAACTCCACCCGCGGATCGAGCTGCAGGACGCCCGTCTTCAAGTTCTCGGTGATCCGGACCAGATCGAACGTCGGCTGGCCCGTCGCTTGTTCATGGAGATAATAGAGGCTGATGATGGCCACCAACATGAGGACCGACCCGGCCATGGTGTAGATGATGAACTTGATCGCCGCATAGATGCGCCGCTCCGCGCCCCAGACGCCGATGAGAAAATACATGGGGACCAGCATGATCTCCCAGAACAGGTAGAAGAGGAACATGTCCAGAGAGACGAAGACGCCCAGGACGCCGGTCTCCAACAGCAACATGAAGATGAGAAATTCGCGCACGTGATGCTCGATCGCTCGCCAGCCGGAGAGTATGGAGACCACCGTCAACACGGTCGTCAGGATGATGAGCCACAGACTCAATCCATCGATACCCAGGTAGTAATCCACATTCAATCCGAAGCTGCGAATCCAGGGCACGCGTTCCACAAATTGCATGCCCGGATGCAAGCGATCGAATCCGGCGATCAAAGGCAGCGACAAGATGAAGGTGATCACGGCCACCCACAGCGCGATCCAGCGCATCAGCGCTTCGCTCTTCCCGCCGAAGAGGCGGTGTAGCAGAAGGATGACGGCGCCCACCGTGGGCGTGAAAACGATCACCGTGAGGAGATGATGGATGACAAACTCCATATGTTCACCGTCCCGCTAGCATGAAGTAGGTGATGACGATGAGCGCCCCGAGGAAAATCATCACCACGTAGCTGCGCACGGCTCCCGTCTGGATATGTCGGAGCGCTCGTCCTCCAGCCCGCACCAGAGCCGCCGTTCCATTGACCGCTCCATCGATGATGCGGACGTCGAAAACCTGCCAGAGCAACACGGTCGAGATCGCTCTGATCGGTCGAACGAACAGGCGATCGTACGCTTCATCCACCCAGTACTTGTGAACCAACACGCTCGGTGGCTGCCAGAGCGGCTGACGTTGATAAAATCGGTAGGCCCATACGAGCGCGGCCACGACGAGCAACAACGTCCCCAGAGCCAGCCCGATTTCCGACCCCTGGCTCGCGGGCTCCATCGTCGTCTGTCCCTCCGAGACCGTGGCAATGGCTGGGTGGAGGAAATGCTCAATCCAATTGGGAAGAGTCCCGGCCGAGAAGCCTTCCGGGATTCCCAACCAGCCTCCCACGACCGAGAGCACGGCCAGCACGATCAGGGGAATAGTCATCGTGCGCGGCGACTCCTGTGGGGAGAGAGGGCCTCCGTGGTGTCCGGCCGCCGATCCCGCCTCTCCATGGCGAAATCGCTCCTCTCCATGGAACGTCATCACGACCAGACGCGTCATATAGATGGCCGTGAGAATGGCCGTGATCACACCGAGAAGCCATAACGCTCGTCCCCAGCCTGGAGGAAGAACCGCACTGTTGGCCGTGCGCCAGAGGATCTCGTCTTTGCTGAAGAAGCCGGCCAATGGGAACACGCCGGCGATGGCCAACCAGGCGATGATGAATGTCTTGTAGGTGATGGGCATGTACTTTTTCAGGCCGCCCATCTGGCGCATGTCTTCATTGTGGTGCAGGGCGATGATCACGCTGCCCGCGCCCAGGAAGAGGAGGGCTTTGAAAAAGGCGTGCGTGACGACGTGGAAAATTCCAGCGATGAAGGCCCCGGCGCCACACGCCATGAACATATAGCCGAGCTGCGAGATCGTCGAATACGCCAGAACTTTCTTGATGTTATCTTGCCCGAGAGCGATGGTCGCCGCAAAAAACGCCGTGAGACCACCAACGAGCGCTACGATGAATAAGGCCGTCAGTGATCGCGTGTACATCTGGCTCGTCCGGGCCACCATATAGACGCCCGCCGTGACCATGGTGGCCGCGTGGATGAGCGCCGAGACCGGCGTCGGACCAGCCATAGCGTCGGGGAGCCACACGTAGAGTGGGATCTGGGCGCTCTTGCCCGTCGCTCCCACGAACAGGAGGAGGCAGATGGCCGTCAACGTCCCCATCGTCCACAGCGCTTCGGTCGGCATGTGCGCGGCTCGGGCCATCACTTCGGCGAACCGGATGGTGTGAAATGTCGCGAAGATGAAAATAATCCCCAGGGCGAATCCGAAGTCGCCGATGCGATTGACGATGAAAGCCTTTTTGGCGGCGTCGGCCGCATACTGGCGGGTGAAATAGTGACCGATGAGCAGATAGGAACAGAGGCCGACGCCTTCCCATCCCACGAACATGAGGAGGAAATTATCCGCCAGCACGAGCAGGAGCATCATGAACATGAACAGGTTCATGTAAGCGAAGAACCGATAATACCCCGAATCACCGTGCATGTAACCGACGCCGAAGACGTGAATCCAGAAGCCCACGAAAGTCACAAACAGAATGTAGACGCCAGAGAGGGGATCGAGCTGGAAGCCGAAGTCGGCGTGCAGGCGGCCCGAGGCAATCCAATTGTAGAACGGCTCGAAAATGAGCCGGTGCTCGGGATCGAGCGGCAACAGTCGGGCGAAAAACACGTAAAAGGCCAGCACCGTTGAGAGTCCCACCGTCGCGCATCCCACCGTGCCGATGATCCGTTCACTCCAACGGCGCCCCCCGAGGCCGATGAGCGCCGCCCCCACCAGCGGACTGAATACGATGAGCTTTAACATAATCCCTTCACCTCGCGTTCGGCTTTCAGAGCTTCAGCATGCTGGCCTGATCGACGTCCACCGTCTGCCGATTGCGAAACAGGAGGACGACGATGGCCAGCCCCACGCCCGCTTCCGCCGCCGCCACGACCATGACGAAGAACACCAGGATCTGCCCGCTCAGTTCCCGGAAGTAGCTGGAAAAAGTGACCAGCGTCAAGTTGACCGAGTTGAGCATCAGCTCGATGGCCAACAGCATGGAGAGGATGTCGCGCTTCACAATGACGCTGACGGCGCCAATAGTGAACAGCACGGCTCCCAGAGCCAGATACCATGACATCGGAACCATCGTTACGGCCTCCTCATGCGAATTCTGTTCGTCATTTCGGCCATCGCCCCAATCACCCGCACCTCACTCCTTCTGAGCCAATACTACAGCTCCAATGATGGCCGCGAGAATCAGTACCGACGTCAACTCGAACGGCAGCAGATAGGCGGTGAAGAGCTTCCGCCCCACCGCCTCGGTGAATCCGATCTCCGTCCCCACCGGCGTCGGGTTCTCTTCGAAGAGTCGGACGATATAGAGGAATTGCCCGATCAATATGATGGCGAAGGGCAAGGCCAACCACTTGAGATACCCGCGACGGTCCGTTTGCCGCTCCACGGCGCGAATGTTGAAGAGCATGATCACGAACAAAAACAACACCACGATGGCTCCCGCGTAGATTATGACTTGGATGACGGCGATGAAGTAGGCCTTCAGCATGATGTACAGGCCGGTCAATGCCGCCATGGTCGTCAGAAGAGACAGAGCGGCATACAGCGGGTTCCTGCGCAGGAGGAGATTCACCGCCCCAATGAGGGCGATCCCGGCGAAGATGACGAAAAACAGTTGTTCCATCGGCTTCCCACCACGCTCGTCGTCGCCTCACCGCCAGAGGGCGAGCGCCGACGAGATGAAGATGTTCGCAAACGCCATGGGCACCAAGACCTTCCACCCGAACTGCATCAACTGATCGTAACGAAATCGAGGCAACGTTCCTCGCAGCCAGATATAGACGAACAAGAAGAAGCCCGTCTTCAAGGAGAAATAGAGGACGCCCAACAGAGGCACTCGTTCAGCTCCCGGGCCCGTCCATCCTCCCAGAAACAACGTCGTGGCCAGCGCCGAGACGACGAACATGGCCGCATATTCGCCGACGAAGAACATGGCGAATTTAATGGAACTATATTCTGTGTGATAGCCGGCGACCAGCTCGCTCTCCGCCTCAGGCAAATCGAAGGGCACGCGGTTGGTCTCCGCGACGGCGGCGATGAAAAAGATGATGAATCCCAGAGGCTGATACCAGAAGACGTGCCACCGGGGGATGATGCCGAAATAATACCCGGATTGGACGTGGACGATCTCGGACAGGCTGAGCGTTCCCGCTTGAATCAAGACGCCGGCGACCGAGAGCGTCAATGCCAGTTCATAACTGATCATCTGAGCCGCCGAACGAAGTCCACCCAGAAGCGAATACTTGCTGTTGGACGACCAGCCGGCGAGGATGATGCCATACACTTCCAGGCTTCCCAGCGCAAACACATAGAGGAGGCCGACATTGATGTCCGTGATCTGCAAGGCGATCTTCCGTCCGAACAGCTCTATCGTGCTGCCAAAAGGAATCACGGCCAGCGCCATGAGCGGCGGCACCAGCGCCAGCGCCGGAGCCAGCGCGAATAAAACCCGGTTGGGCGTGTCGGGCGTGACATCCTCTTTGGCGATGAATTTGAGGAGGTCGGCCAGGGGCTGAAGCAAGCCCCACGGTCCCACGCGATTGGGACCCACGCGCAATTGAATCCAACCGAGAATCTTTCGTTCGAATAAGACCAGATAAGCTAAGAACGTGAGTACGATGAACAGAATGACGGCGATCTTCAGCGCTGCTTCCAGAGCAATGTCCATTCACTCATCTCCCACCACGAACATCGAATGTGACTCCGACCATGTCACCACGATGAAGAGCCGTTCCGGGATCGCTGTGCCTATCATCGATCATCCCTCGACCGTGATCCATCCCAACCGAAAGCCTGCGCCATGAGCGGGACGTGCTCAATCAACGTGCCGCGCTCGAATAAGCCGGTTCCCAGAGCCGGTGGCTCGGTGAGCATGTCGCGGTTACGGTCTAGGGCAGCGACCTGGGCGTTCAATCGATCGAGGAGATCATTCCAGGAAACCTCCTTGACCAATGCGCGATGGGTTTGAACGGCTCCTTCGGCGTCGATCTGCTCGTAGGTGATCCCCTCATATCCGGGGACGCGTTCGGCCAGATCCTTGAGCATGGCCATGGCCGAACCGCGCACATCCATCTCCACGCCCATCCCTTTGGCCACCAAGCGCAGGATCACCCAATCGGGCCGTCGTTCGCCCCCCGATTCCAGAGCGCGGCGAACGCGCTGGACCTGACCGGCATTGTTGGTGAACGTTCCATCGATCTCGGCAAAACTCATGGCGGGCAATACGACGTGAGCATATTCGGCCGTTTCCGTCGTGAAGAGTTCATGCACGACGACGAACTCGGCTCGCGCCAATGCCTCGCGCCACCGGTCACCGTACGTGCGGATGGGATCGACGCCGACCAGATAGAGCGCTTTGATGTGGGCGCCGATATCCTCCGGAGCGGGCAGATCCCCGGTGAGTCCCATATCCAGAGCGCCGAGCGAGTTATTGAAACGCATGAGGGGGAGCAAACGTACCCGACGACGTTCGGTGGCCCAGCGCGCCCCCAGCGCGCCAGCCGCTTCCAGGGCGGCGCCCGAGACTTCCGGTCCGATCAAGACCACCAGATCCTCGCTCTCTTCCAGAGCGCGACGCAGGGCGCCGAGTCGCTCAACGGACAGGTTGGTGATCTCGGCCACGAGGTTCAGTTGTGATTCGTCCAGAAGAGCGAGCAAGAGCGCTGGTTCCGATCCCGGGCGAATGTGAAAGAATTCGCTCTCCTCGGGCAAGCGCAGCAGCGGGCGCGCATTGACGATGATGAGCCGCGAGCCATTCTCCCGCACGGCGTACCGCAGACTGTAGGCGGTGAGCGGGTTATATTCGGGCGGATTTCCGCCGATGAGCAGCAACGTTTTCTTTCCCGAGCGAATGTCGTTTTGCGTGGCCAGCGGAGCGGTGAGCATATTGAAGAGAGGTCGCCAATCGTGCTCGGCGATGTGACTGATCCAGGGCGTTCCAATGACATCGCGAGCGAACTTGTTGAGGACATAGAGCACCTCATTGGTCAGCCGAGGCGAACCCAAACAGGCGATGCTCTCGGCACCGTGTGTGGCGGTGATCTCTTTCAGTCGACTGGCCACCAGTCCAATGGCTTCGTCCCAACTGGCTTGTTCCAATCGCCCCTGGCGACGGATGAGTGGCGCGTGCACGCGATCCGGGCTGTTGACGAACTCATTGCCATAGCGCCCTTTGAGGCAGAGGAATTCCATGTTGATGCCGGTCATGTCCTTGGCCCAGGCGCGCACCACTTTCCCGTCGCGCACGCTGAGCTTGAGTTGACACCCATCGGCACAGTAGGTGCAGGTCGTGATGGTATCCTCGATGTCCCAGGGCCGCGCGCGGAATCGGAAGTTGGCGCTGGTCAACGCGCCCACCGGACACACCTCGACGCAGTTGCCACAGTTTTCGCATTCCAGCGTGCCATCCCGCTTATTGCCGATGATCTCAGAGTGGGCTCCTCGGCCGAGCACCCCCAGGGCGTGATCACCAACCCACTCGTCGCAGACGCGAATGCATCGATAACAGAGAATGCAACGCTGTGGATCGAGCCAGATGAACGGGCTCAATTGATATTCGTCGCGGTGCTCCTTGGTCTCCATGTAGCGACCGAACAGGTTCCCATAGGTCAAGCTCATGTACTGGAGTTCGCACTCCCCGCCTTTGTCGCACATGGGGCAGTCGAGCGGATGATTGGCCAGGATGAAATCGACCATTCCCTGACGCGCCCCGATGATCTCATCCGAGTTCGTCGTGACCACCATGCCGTCCTGCACGCGGACGGTACAGGCCGTTTGGAGCTTACGAATATTTTCGATGCGCACCAGGCACATGCGACAGGCCGCCTGGGGAGGGAGCTTGTAGTAGTAGCAGAAATTGGGCACGTAAATGCCCAGTTCCTCGCACACCTCCAGCAGATACCGCCCTCGTGGGGCCGAGTATGACTTCCCATCAATGGTGATCTTGACCCACTCTGTCATCTCACCACTCCTCAATCGGCTGCGACGGCGCCGCGTCGGGTCAGATAGCGTTCGAAATCGGCGCGGAATTTCTTCACCGCCGGACCAACCGCCCAGGCGGCGGCATCGCCCAGCGGACAGTGCGTCCGACCAAACATGTTGTCCGAGAGCGTGACGAGCATCTCCAAATCGCGCTCGGTGCCGCCACCGCGCAGCAGGCGCTCGAAGATTTTCACCATCCAGCGCGTGCCTTCGCGACAGGGCACGCACCAGCCGCACGATTCGTGAGCGAAGAATTTGATGAAACTGTAGGTGGTTCGGACGATGTCGGTGTCTTCGTCCATGACGATGACGGCGCCGCTTCCCATCATCGTGCCCAGAGCGGCCAGTGGTTCGTAGTCCAGCGTCGCACTCTCGGCTTCTTCCGCCGTCAGAATGGGCGATGATGCCCCACCGGGGACGACGGCTTTCAATCGTTTGCCGTCGCGAATGCCTCCGCCGTCTTCGTAAATGAGCCTCTTGAGCGGATAACCGAGCGGGCGTTCATACACGCCCGGTCGCACGACATGTCCGCTCAGTGAATAGAGGCGATGCCCGCCGCTCTTCTCCGTGCCGAGCCGATGGAACCACTCGCCGCCTCTGAGGATGATATGAGGGACCCAGGCGAGCGTCTCCACGTTGTTGATCACGGTGGGACACCCGTAGAGGCCAACGCTGGCCGGGAAAGGCGGTTTGAGGCGCGGATAGCCGCGTTTTCCTTCCAGCGATTCCAGCAGCGCCGTCTCCTCGCCACAGATATACGCCCCCGCCCCCGGATGGACGATGATATCGCAATCGAAGCCCGTTCCCAGGATATTGCGCCCGACATATCCTCCTTGTCGGGCTTCGTCGATCACCCGCTCGAGCTTCTCCTTGAGATACCAGTACTCGCCGCGAATGTAAATGAACGCCAGATGCGCTCCGATCGCGTAGGCGCCAATGAGAATGCCTTCGATGAGACCATGGGGGTCTTTCTCCATGATCTGCCGATCCTTGAACGTGCCCGGTTCACTCTCATCGGCATTACAGACGAGATACTTGGGCTTGGGCGAATCTTTGGGCACGAATCCCCATTTCATCCCCGTGGGGAATCCCGCTCCACCGCAACCGCGGAGCGCCGATTTCTTCACCTCTTCGATCACCTGCTCGGGCGTCATTTCGGTGAGCACCTTCTTCAACGCCCGATAACCGCCGTGCTCGAGGTAGACGTCCAATTGATCGGCATTGGGGATATCGAATCTGGCGCTGATGATTCTCTCCATGGCTCATCCTCGTGCGCCCAACGGTCGGGCCCTCACCATCTCGTTGGGCCTCGTCAGTCCGCGTTTCCCCGGTCCGACAGGGTCTTATCGTTCACCGATCGTTCCGGTTCGCCTCCCCTCAAGGGAGTGAATCGAGAATCTGATCGACGTTCTCCGGCGTCAGGTTCTCGTAATAATCGAAATTCACCTGCATCACCGGAGCAGTACCACACGATCCCAGGCACTGCACTTCGGTGAGCGTGAATCGTCCGTCGGGCGTCGTTTGACCGAAGGTGATGCCCAGTTTTCGCTCGATGTGCTCCTGAATCTTCTCCGATCCGCAGAGCATGCAGGAGACATTATTACAAAGCTGAATATTGTACTTGCCAATGGGACGGCGATAGAACATCGTGTAAAAGCTGACCACCGTCACCACATCCAAATAGGTCAGGCCCATCCGCTTGGCCACGTATTCCAGAACATCGTCGCTCAAGTATCCACGCTCTTTCTGGGCGATGAACAAAACAGGGATGATGGCCGATCGCTTTCGTGGATACCGGGCCAGGAGCCGATCGATTTCTCGTTCTGCCTGTTGTGAGAACATGATCAATCCCTCACCGGTCAATGTCTCCCAATACGATGTCGATACTACCGATGATGGCGACGACATCGGCGATCAAATGTCCTTCGATGAGCTTGGGCAACGCCTGCAAGTTGGCGAATGACGGCGCGCGGACGTGCATGCGGTACGGTTTGGGTCCTCCGTCGCTCACGATGTAGAATCCCAACTCGCCGCGCGCACTTTCTATGGGCTGATATACCTCACCCGCCGGCACAGGGAAGCCATCGGAGACGAGGAGGAAGTGATAGATGAGGGCGTCCATCTGCGTCTTCATCTTATGCCGGTCGGGAAGCACAATGCGGGGCGCATCGGCCTTGACGGGGCCGGAGGGGAGCTTCTCCACGGCCTGACGGACGATGCGGAGCGATTGCCGCATCTCTTCAACCCGAACGAGATAACGCGCCCAGACATCGCCTTCCGGGCGCGTGGGAATATCGAAGTCGTAGGTTTCGTAGCCGCTGTAAGGATGGGCGCGGCGAATGTCATGAGCGACGCCGCTGCCTCGCAGGCAAGGGCCGCTCATCCCCCACTGAATAGCCTCCTCGGCGCTGATGACGCCCACGCCCTCGGTCCGCTTGCGAAAGATGGGATTCTCGGTCAATAGAGTATCGAATTCTTTGAGCGCCTGCGTTTCAAAGTCATCGCAAAAATCGCGAACCCGCTGCGTCCAGCCATCGGGAATATCGCGGGCCAGACCGCCAATGCGGAAGTAACTGGGCATCATGCGGCCGCCGCAGACGGCTTCGATGAGCTGGAGGACGGCCTCGCGCACACGAAATCCGTAAAAGAACAGCGTCATGGCCCCGATCTCCAACCCGTGGGTGGCGATCCACACCGAGTGACTGGCAATGCGCTGAAGCTCGGTGAGCATGACCCGGATGACCTGGGCGCGCGGCGGGATGTCCAACTGGAGCATCTTCTCCACGGCCAGGACGAATCCCAGGTTATTGCCCGTGGAGTTCAGATAATCCATGCGATCGGTGATGGTGATGACGTGGTTGTACTTCTTGTATTCGGCGAGTTTCTCCATGCCGGTGTGCAGATAGCCGATCTCACATTCGGCATGGACGATGCGCTCTCCATCCAATTTGAGGAGCACGCGCAGCACGCCGTGAGTGGAGGGGTGCTGGGGCCCCATGTTGAGGACGATTTCGGAGTCCAGCGGACTCTTTTTGACTTCGGTGAGCACGTCAGACATAGATCACCGTCGATATCCCCGCAAGGGGAAATCCTTCCGCAAGGGATGGCCCTCGTAATCGTCGGGCATCATGATCCGCCGCAAGTTGGGATGCCCCTCGAAAGTCACCCCGAAGAAATCATAGGTCTCCCGCTCATACCAATCGGCCGCTTTCCAGACGCCGGTGACAGTGGGCACGGGCTGATCTTCGTTGACGCGCACCTTGAGCCGGATTCGGTGTCGTTGGGGAATCGAGTAGAGGTGATACACCACCTCAAATCGAGGATTGGCATCCACTCCCAGATCGACGCCCGTCACGCTGGAGAGAAAATTATATTCCAGTCCCGGTTCGTCGCGCAGGAACTCGCAGACCCGCACAATCGCTTCCGGTTTGACCACGACGGTCAATTCTCCCCACTGTTCCTTCCACTCCACGATCTCCGGTCCGAAGCGATCTCGCAAGATCTCCAACTGCTGCTGATTGTCCATCACCGTGATGAACCCACCTCAAAGATTGACCACACCGCACCGCCGCGCTCTCTTCCTATTTCATATAGGCTTTCTTGGGAAATATCGGTTCGGTCCGCGTCTGGACCTTGGGCTTCTGCTCGATCTGTTCGTGCATGCGCTGGCGCTCGATCTTTTCTTGCAGTTTCATCATCGCATATAACAGCATCTCCGGCCGAGGGGGGCACCCGGGAACGTAGATGTCCACGGGGATGACGTGATCCACTCCTTGGACAATCGCGTAGTTGTCAAACATTCCACCGGCCGAGGCGCAAACCCCCATGGAAATGACCCATTTCGGCTCGGCCATCTGATCATAGAGATGTTTGACCACCGGAGCCATCTTTTGCGAGACGCGCCCGGCCACAATCATGACATCAGCTTGCCGCGGAGAGCCACGAAATACCTCGGCACCGAAGCGCGCGATATCATTGCGCGACGAGATCATCCCCATCATCTCGATAGCACAGCAGGCCAGTCCAAATTGCATGGGCCACATGCTGGATTTGCGCGCCCACTGGATGAGATCTTCGAATCGGGCCGTGAGAATGCCCATCTGCCCACTCTTGGACTGGGCTTCGGCCAATTGCTGTTGCCGTTGCTCTTCATCCATAGGCGTGTCACTCATCATCATCGATTCCAATCAAACGTGCCTTTTTTCCACACGTAGGCATATCCGGCCAGCAGAACTAGAATGAAGATCATCATCTCGGCGAACACGAACGCCGGCGAGACCTCGGCGGCCAGGTCTTTGAAGATGACCGCCCAGGGGAGGATGAAGATCGCTTCGATATCGAACAGAATGAAGATCATGGCCACCAGGTAGAATTCGATGCTGAAGCGGTCGCGCGCCGAGCCCACCGGCACCATGCCGCACTCATAGGGCATATCCTTTTCCGGGGTGGGCCGTCGCCGGGCAATCACTCGAGGCAAAAGAAGCATCCCGCCGGCCACGATGAGGGAGAACAGAGCGAGCACGAGAATGGGTATGTAATTGAGCGTTTCGGCCATGATCGTTTGTAGTAACCTCTAAAAATAAGCGCAAGTATAGTCCCAGGGGTGCGGGCTGTCAAGACAGGTCAATTCCCGCCATGGTGGTCATCTGGGGAGAGCACGTCGGTTCCCCGAGATACGTCCCTCGCTCAGAGCCTCCGCTGGTGAGTGGACCCGTTTCCTGAGGTGTGTCAGCCACTCTTATGGTGTCCGTTCGGGAGTCTCGCCTTGCCGGATGGCGCACCACTCATCTCGCTTTCGCTTGACGATGATCCGACCTCGATGGCAGACTCCCATTGCCATGACTGGGCGATCCAGGTGGACGCGGAAGCGGGATGGGTTCATCGTATTGCTGATGGCCGCGGCCCTCACTGTGGGATTGTGGTTCCTTCCCTATGGCGAGGTCATGGTTTATCCGTTTCGCCTCTTCGTCACGCTCATCCACGAGACGGCGCATGCCGTGGGAGCAGTGATGACCGGAGGGCGCGTGGATCACATCGAAATCACTCCCGACGGGAGTGGGGTGACCTACACGCGCGGCGGCTGGACGATCCTCATCGCCAGCGCTGGATACGTCGGCGCCATTCTTTACGGGGGATTGATGTTGCTTCTCTGTCGACAGGCCCGGTATGCCAAGCTGGCGTTACTCGGGACGCTGGTGCTGGTCACTCTGGTCACGGTGTTGTTCGTTCGCCCTCTGTTCAGCTTCGGTTTTCTGGCCAGCGCACTGACCGCTGTGGCATTGGCCGCTGCTCTCTACTTTTTCACCCGGCGGGTGATTCACTTTCTGGTCGGCTTTCTGGCGGTGGAGAGCTGTTTGAACGCTCTGTTCGATGTGAAGACGGTATTCCTGCTATCGGCTGAGACCGACGTTCCCACCGACGCCATGACGCTGGAACGGATCACCCATATCCCGGCGATCGTGTGGGCGTTGGGATGGGTGATCGCGTCGTTGGCCATCCTGGCAGTGGTGTTGCGCGGCTTCCGCTCCGCCTTCCGATGAGGTGGGGTCACGCAATTGCCTCACCGGGCGGTTTGGGCTACTTTATTCATTCATGGAACTGGAGAAGTATTCGCGACAGATCCTCTTCGAGCCCATTGGGCAGCGAGGGCAAGAAAAACTGCTCCAGAGCCGCGTCGCCATCATCGGCTGTGGTGCCCTGGGAGCGGTCCAGGCGGAAGCGCTGGCCCGCGCCGGCGTTGGATTCTTGCGATTGGCCGATCGCGATTTCGTCGAAGAGAGCAACCTCCAGCGACAGATCATGTTCGAGGAGCGCGATGCCCGGGAACGCCTCCCCAAAGCCATCGCCTGCCAGCGGCGCATACGCCGCATCAATTCCGATATTCGCGTCGAAGCGCTGGCCGCCGATGTCAATCCCACGAACATCGAAGAGATCATCGGCGATGTCGATCTCGTGCTCGATGGAACGGATAATTTCGAGACGCGCTATCTCATCAACGATGCCTGCGTCAAACATGGAAAACCGTGGATCTACGGCGCGGCCGTCGGCTCCTATGGGCTGAGCATGACGATCATCCCGCACGAGACGCCGTGCTTTCGCTGTGTGCTGGAGCAGTTGCCTCCGCCGGGCTCATCGCCGACCTGCGACACGGTGGGCGTCATTCTGCCCATCGTCTTCATGATCGCCTCCATTCAGGTTGTGGAAGCCCTCAAGCTCCTCACCGGCCAGCGAGACCAACTCCATCGGTCGATCATTCAGATCGACGTCTGGCAGGCGACATGCCACCGCATCAAACTGGGGGCGTTGCTGGAGAAGTCCGATTGTCCCACCTGCCGGCATGGTCGATACGAATTCCTGGACGCGCGCATCCGTCATCTCGCGTCCGGACTCTGCGGGCGAAACGCCGTTTACATTTCGCAGAGCAAGCGGGTGCAGATCGATTTGCCCTCACTGGCTGAGCGACTCCGATCGGTGGGCCCGGTCAAACTCACCGAACACCTGCTCAGTTTCCATATCAACGGCTACGAGATCACATTGTTCGCCGATGGCCACTGTATCGTGAAAGGCACCACTGATGTGGATCTGGCGCGTAAGCTGTATGCTCAATACATCGGAGCATAGTGGCGTGCTCTGAGCACCCCCACCACATGTGACCTCAAAACGCCTTCATCATATCCCTGCTCGGACAATGTCCGGGTGCTCCAGCATAGCGGTGCACCAGCCGGGAGTAGAGAATGCCGAACGAGCGCCATGAGAGACCTGTGGCTACGAAGAGACGGAGCCCCTCATCATCGCGAATCCTGAGGGGACGACATACCTGGTGGGGACGGGGGGTCTTCTGATTGTTGGTGGCCACTCCACGAAATGCGTTTCAGCGCCGTTCCTGCTGGGCGAGCGTTTCTCCGACCGAAGTGAAGCGGCTTGGTCGATTGCTCAGAAGGGAGCCCGCATGTCATAATGAGAGAAGCCAAACCGTCATGGGCGACCCGAGAACCATCGTCGATGTGTTCGACCAGAACGTCGAGCGGTATGGCCCTCGAGTGGCCCTTCGGGTGAAACGGGGCGGTCGGTATGTGGATATCCGATGGAGCGAATTTGGAGAGCGCGTTCGCCAATTCAGTCTGGGATTGATGCGGCTGGGCATGAGGCGAGGGGATCATATCGCTCTGCTCTCCCGGACTCGGCCCGAGTTCTTATTCGCCGATCTGGCCATCCTCTCGGCAGGCGCCATCACCATCCCCATCTATCCGACCAGCGTGGCTGAGGATGTGGCCTACCTGCTCCGTCATTCGGAAGCTCGCCTGCTCCTCGCCGATACGCCCGAACAGTTGGAGAAGGTGCGCTCGATGAAGCGGGCATTGCCGCAACTGGAGAGGATCATTCTGTTTGACGGGGAGGGCGCCGTCGACGGGATGGAGGTGATAGATTTCGACGCCGTGTGTCAGTTGGGCCGGGAGGCAGATGGAGAGATTCGGCGACGACGCGCCCGTTGGCGTGCGGCCATCTCGCCCGACGACGTGGCCACCATCATCTATACCTCAGGTACGACCGGGCGGCCGAAAGGCGTGATGATCACCCACGGCAATATCATGTTCGTCTGCCGATCGATGAAAGAGCTGTATGGCGATTTTCTCACCGATGAAGAAGTGTATCTCGCCTATTTGCCGCTGGCTCACGCTTTGGAGAGGATGGGCGTCTTCGTGCAAATCTACCTGGCGAGCACGATCGGATTCGCCGAGCGCCTGGACACGGTCGGCGATGATCTGCGCGCCGTGGCCCCCACCGGATTGGTGGGAGTTCCCCGATTCTACGAGAAGATCCGCGGGCGCATTCTCGAGGCCGTGGCGCAGCGTTCGCCCCTGGAGCGGCGCATCTTCTCCTGGGCGCTCGAGATAGGACGGCGGCGGCGCTTGGCCGAGGAAGAGGGCCAGCGACTGCCGCTCCGGTTGCGGCTGCAACACGCTCTGGCCCGTCGCCTCGTGTTCGACAAAATCAAAGCGCAGCTCGGCGGACGCGTGCGATTCTGCCTCTCCGGCGCGGCACCGCTATCGGTGGAGGTGGCCGAATTTTTCGCCGACATCGGCCTCCCCATTCTCGAAGGCTATGGCGCCACGGAAGTTTGCGGTCCGGCGACCCTCAATCGTGTTCACCATCCTCGCATCGGCACGGTCGGCCCTCCTCTGCCCGGCGTGGAGATCAAGATTGCGCCAGATGGTGAGATCTTGATTCGCGGTGGGAACGTCTTCAAAGGATATTACAAAGATCCCGTGGCGACCGAACGGGCTTTGCGCGATGGCTGGTATCATTCGGGCGACGTGGGCACCATCGATGCCCAGGGTCACCTGGTGGTCACGGACCGTAAGAAAGATCTGATCATCACTTCCAGCGGCAAGAACATCGCTCCTCAGAAACTGGAACGGGTTTTCGGCGACATCGAGGAGATTCATGACATCGTCATCGTGGGGGATGGACGTCCATATCTGGTCGCCCTCGTCACATTGGACCGGGACGCCGTTGTTCGATGGGCGCGACGCGAAGGACTCGCCTATCAGGATGAGTCGGAACTGATCGCTCATCCTCGCGTCCGCGTGCTCCTGGAAGCCCGGATTGCCGAGAAGAACGCCCGCCTGGCCAGTTTTGAGCGGATCAAAAAATTCGCCATTCTCGACGAGGACTTCACCATCGAGGCCGGAACGCTGACGCCCACCATGAAAATCAAACGCCAGGTCGTCGCCCGCAAATATCGTCACCTCATCGACGCTCTGTACAGCGAAGACACAACTCGCGGTCATTCGCTCGGGGAGCACGATCGCGAGCGCCACTCGTTCAGCGTTCGCGGCATCCAGCCCCATAATGAGTGAGGCAAAGGAGACACGTAGACCGATCCATCAGTGGGGATGTCGCGGTCATCTTCGCCCAGGGGATGATCGGAACGCTTCCTCCTCTCGGGAGCGAGGATGTGACCTTTCAGTATTTGCTCGCATCGAGGCTCACGACGGGCTCTTCGCCGACGACTTCGGCGCTGTGAACAGTATGAGCCGGGACGGCGACCACGTCGCCGGGTTCCAGAACGACCTCTTCACCGTGCATGCGAATCTTGAATCGCCCGGTCAATACACCGTCCTTCTTGTCAAAGGGATGAGTGTGATCGGGGAACGAGGTTCCCGGAGGATACGTGTACCGGGCGACCGTGTAGCCTTCGGCCTCTAACTTTCGCCGCATGTTCTCTTCACTCAACGGTCCCCATCGGCCTTCATCCCACTTCTCGACCTGCATAAGCGCCCTCCCATAACGTAGTGCTCATAATGTACATGCGAGCGGGATGCTTGACAAGAGCCGCGTATAGCCGAATCCGTGATGGTGAGCGGAAAGTCATGCATGGAGGAGGCCGAAGAGGGATGGAGACCGATCGATGGAGTCAGAGTGACGCGTTGTTGCATCAACGGAGGGGAAAGGTGCCTCGGCGCGCCAGCTCGGGACTCTTCCCCATCATCGACATCCGAATGGGCGCGGGAGGGACGCCGATGTGGCTCACTCTGGACTTCACCGAGACGGGCGATCCTCCAGAGACGAAGAGCGTGAGCGTCATCTGCAGTTCGACCGAGGAGCTCTGGCGCGGAGGTTCACCGGTTCACCTCCGAGACCATGTGAGCCAGTTCGGGGAGGATGAGGCGGTCCATGGCCAGCTTGGCCGCCGCCGGCGAGCCGGGGATGGAGATCACCACCGTTCCCTTGTACACCCCGGCCACAGCTCGCGACAGGATGGCCGCCGAGCCGATCTCCTGGTAGCTCAAGAATCGGAAGATTTCCCCGAATCCCGGCAGTCGCTTCTCTAGCATTTGATCCAGCACATCGACCGTTTGATCGCGTCGGGAGATCCCCGTTCCTCCGTTGAGAATGATCGCCTGACACTCCTCATCAGCGGCCAGAGAGGAGAGGAGGGCTCGGAGTTGATCCGGCTCGTCTTTGATGATGCGATAGTGCTTGATCGTGTGTCCGTGACGAGCTAATCGTTCTTTGATGAGCTGGCCGCTGGTGTCCGTCTCCACTGTTCGGGAATCGCTGATGGTGATCACCGCGCAGGTGACCGCTTTTGGCGCCCGCTCCTTGTGCTCAATGTGGCTCATCAGTTCACCCCCATCGAGGAGTAAGTTGCGCAAGCTACCGGCTTGCGCAACACTCACTTCCGGACTCGCTCGTGGGCTCGCCGCCCGCCGCGACGGATTAATCAAGATGGTATCTTGCGCCACTCTCTCTTTTCGACGCATAGCCTTTGAGCGAGTTCTCCACCGAGCGATCAGCATCCATTCGAGCAGCAGGACTCCCGCGACTCTGACCGATCACCGGGAAGAAGAGTGTAGCGCATGCTGGCGGCCAGAGCTACTGAGAGTCGTCGCTGCTCGGGTTCGGTCTTGAGCGATGCTTCCATTCCTGGGAGCGCCTTTCCTGGGTTGTTCGGCGGTGTCCCGACAAAGTATAATGAGGCCGACGGGTGGGTGGCCGGTGAAGCGGCTGCTCATCAATGAGGATGACTGGCGAGCCTCCGGCTGCTGAGCTGGTGAGTCCTCAGAGCCATAGATCACCCCCGGCACCACGTCTCGGCGGCGAGGCCGAGCCTCAGGAAGAAGCGCGACGATGGGGCGGCGAGGAGTATCCCGAGCCTTGAGGGAAAGGTTTCCTCACCTGGTGGTGGCCGATCCGGCGATGAAGGCCGTGTTGCGGCAGGCCGCCGAGTTGGCCCGATCCGATCTGGACGCCGTGCTCATTGGCGAGACGGGGGTGGGCAAGGAGGTGGTGGCCAGGGGGATTCACCGGTTGAGTCGGCGAGCCCGGGAGCCGTTTATCGCCATCAATGTGGCGGCGATTCCCGAGCCGTTGCTGGAATCGGAGTTGTTCGGTCACGAGCGGGGAGCATTCACCGGGGCGGAGCGGCGGCGGGTGGGGCTCATGGAGCGAGCCCACCGGGGGACGCTGTTTCTGGATGAGCTGGGGTACCTGCCGCAGTCGATGCAGCCCAAGCTGCTGCGCGTCCTGGAGGAGAAGGCCTTCTGGCGGGTGGGAGGGCGGGAGCTCATCCACGTGGACGTGCGCGTGCTGGCGGCCACGGAGCGAGATCTGAGCGAGCTGGTGCGGCGAGGAAGGTTCATTGCGGCTCTGGCCCATCGGTTCGCCGTCAGGATCAGCATTCCGCCGTTGCGGGAGCGGCGGGCCGACATTCCCGTTCTGGTGGAGCATTTTCTGCGGGTGTACGGCCAGAAGTACCACAAGCGGGTGACGGCGGTTTCGGCCGAGGCACGGGCCATGCTCTGCGAGTACGACTGGCCGGGCAATGTGCGTCAGTTGCGGCAGGTGGTGGAATGGGCGGTGGTGCAGGCTGGACCGCGGGCGCGGCGGTTGACGGTGAGAGAGATCCGGTCGGCATTGGGGGAGGGAGCGGCCGGGTCGCTGGTGGAGAGTCGGGTGTGGGAGGAATGGGATGAGCTGACGGTGGAGGAGATCCTGCGGCGGGTGGTCGTGCGGCGGTTGCGGCGGTGGGGCGGGCATCGGGGGCGGGCGGCCGAGAGTCTGGGCATCAGTCGGGAGCGGTTGCGGCGGTGGTGTCGTCAGTGGGGGATTGATCCGGAGGCGATGGCGAAGGCATCCCGGGAGCGGGATCGGACCTGACGAGCGGCCGGCGATCATCGAAAAAGGGGGAAGCGCGAGCGATCTGCTGCCTCACTCTCTTGAGGGAGCCATCGCTGGTGCGTGTGGGCCAGATTGTGGAGGGACGAACAGAGCCTGTGGAGGGATCTTTGCGTTCTCTGCGCCTCGGCGGTGATGTCAAGGGGATCGTCCCTGGGCGCGCGCCCACCACGAAGGAGGAACAAAAGATGTTGGTCAGTGAATCTGTGCGGAATGTGTTCTTCCGAAGAGGGGCGTCGTTCTGGTGGGGCTGGGGATGCCACAAAATGAGGCCTGGATGCCACAGAATGTGACAGAGGAAAGGTCGATGAAAGAATGGGTTACGACGGAAGGCCACAAAATGTGGCATTCCAGAGGGAGAAAAGACTATGTCGAGGTGAGGGCGAGCGGATGGGGTAGAGCCATAATGTCTTGATGGACAATCAGTTGGGCGATCAACCCGAAAACGGGGCGAGCAATGGCACGCTGGTTGCATAGTGTTTCAGCGGCGAGTTTCTCAAATGGAGGATGCGGATATGAGAAGGATTTCATCATTGAAGATCAACGCGTCACTCGTCGTGTGCTCTTTATTTTTCGTCTACGGATTCAGATCCATGCCTGCTCCCTCATCCTTCGAGGCGAGCGGCTTGGTCGGTGAAGCTCATGTTTCTCCTGCGCGAGCGGTCGTTGGTTCTTTCAACAGAGGTTGGACTGGTGTTGCTCAATTCGGCTGTGGACTGTACATCGAGTGGTTTACGGAATTTGATTGCGTGACACTACGCTGTCCAGATGGCACAACTGACCAGGCTTACTGTGATGTGAGGCAATGTCGAGCGCGCTTTTGGCCTCCGGTGTGGAAGTGTGAGCCGGAGTTTTTTGATTGTAATGTGCTGTATTGTGATGATGGGACCGTGATTGTGCAAAGGACAGAATGTGATTTTGTCACGAGCTGTATATTCTGAGACGCCGCTCGACGCTTCGGGAGATGAATGGCCAGGATGACGATCTCTTTTTGAGGCAATGGCTCGTAGGCTACCGCCTGCGGCGACCAAGGTGATGGCGTGCAAGCTGTGGGCTTGCCTCACCGCTTTTCGGAGAGGAATTTCCAGAAGGAGGTCAGTCCTATGGTTACACGAAAGGGTATATTGCTCAACCTCTTTTGGGGTTTCTTTTGGAGCTTATGCCTCATATGGCCGGCATACTCACAGGAAGAATGGCGGCTGGTCAAAGTCGGCCGCATGATGCTCGACTTTGGTCAGCGCGATCCTATGGAGTTCCGACGGCTGGTCGTTGATCAACGAGGGGCTCTCTATTTCGCCTCTCGGGACAGAATCTTGAAGTTCGACGCTCATGGCAAGCAAGAACTCGAGATCGAGATGGGGAGGTACGGCGTCGCGCTCCTGGAGGATCTCGATGTGGACGGAGACGATCACCTGGTTGTAGCCGGAACCTGGGAGGACTCAGGTCGCGATGTGACGAGCCGGGTGCTGATCTTCAATCATGAAGGCGCTCTCATCGCCTCCTTCGATCGGCCGAAGTTCCTGGTAAAGAGGGTAGTGGCCACAAACGGTGATGAGCTTTTTCTGGTGGGCGTGCAGCCGCCAAGTAGTCTCATCCCCCCGTTCCACGTTCGTCTGCGCGTCCTCAAGCTCGGATTCGATGGAGAGGTGCGCGGCGTTTTTGGTGAGCGGGAGATGTCCGTGAGCGAGAGCGCCCGATACTGGCAACCGTTCCTCGGCGTGGTCAAGGACGCCTGTTTCCTGGTGGAAGATCGAGGTGACGCTGCTCTCCTCAGGACATTCGCTCCAGGGGATGGCGCGTTGCTTCGTTCGATCGAGATTTCGTTTCCTCACTCATCGATGCCAGAGGAGGTGGCTGGAGCGGCTCAGCCACACCACGTCACTCCTCAGGTGCGCATCGATCGCTTTCTTCCTTTGAGCTCTCGTTGGGCATTGATCACGGGGGGCACGACATATACGTGGCGGCCAGATGATGCGCCGGGACAGATGCGCAGTGTTTATCGTGTGTTCATCGTGTCCACCGAGAAGGGATATCTGGCGCCCGTTCAAAAGGAGGTGGGGGGAGTTGTCAAGACCGTGGGCGAAGATGGCTTCGTCTACTTGGTGAGCTCCGTCGTTACGTCTCAGAAGGTGAGGCTCCAAGTGACGAAGGCGAAACTCCACCCGCCCGTCTCGAACTGATTTCTAAGCCTCACATTCGTTGGAGATGTAACGGTAGGAGTGCATTCATGCCTTTTCCAATCCACGGGCAGAAGCTGCGCGCGGATTTGAAATGACCCTGGCCTTGAGCCGCAGATGTTATTTCATGAGGAGGAAAACGGTCATGAAAAAGACAAGAGCAGCACATAGCTTAGTTATGCTCGTGTCATGTCGACATTATTCGTAGAGCCACTACGTGGTGCTGCGAATGTTCAGTCAGGCGAGCCGATTAGAATTACACCCCTCTGTTCGCCTCGCAAGAGAGCTCGCTTCAGAAACAATGCACATGACGTTTAAGCAATCGGAGGGCATGATTCAGGTTACTGGATCTTACCAAGGGAATAATGGCATAGGCCCGGTTATCTGATAGGGGTGGCACATGATACTATGTGGAGATCTACAACGATCGCAACAGGATTGAATTCTACGTACAAGAAGGTCAACTAAAGACCATCAGCCTTAGTGGAAGAGAAATTGCTTTGGATGGGGGAAACATTTCTTCAACGATTACTCTGTTTCAAGAGATAAGGCAAAATACTATCTATCACCAAGCAATGGCAAGGCTTCCTCCAGTCCATAGTATCACAGGAACTAGCCCAGGATCACGCAACAAACATATCCCAGTAGACAACGGATCGAGTCGAGGGCCTATATGGGAAGATGGTAAAATCGATCATCAAACATTACATACTCGATGATCACCAGTGCCGCCGAGCTATTTTCATCTGTATGGGGTTAGGAAGTTTGCTCATGCTAGTACTGGTCTTATTGACCATATTCGGAAAACTCTCCTGGCCCTTCCTGATCATTATATCCATTGGACTTACCGTTGGGGCCATTCTAGGCATACTCACCGTGTTGGCTATCGTCATTCACCGCGAAAAGGCCGAGGGTCCGTTCCGGCTCTTCCGTGGCTTGCCGCTCAGAAGCCAAACCCTCTCTCTGGACAACGATGTTAGTGGGCTCTTCGGCCGCTCTGATGGCATTCCCACCGCAATATATTGTGGCTCTACTCGGCTTGGCGACTCAGAGCGCCAATGCTACTCTCTTGCACATTCATAGAGCAAGAAACGGTTGCTCCAAAAGTGGTGTTCTATCTGCGCTCGATGCCCGAGCGAACCGCAGTTGGATTTGAGCGGCTTGGTGTGGGCCAGCTTGGTGTGGGCCCATTATGATAAGGTCAGTGGCGAATTTCGGTCAGTGACGAATCGCTGGGAACCTGCGGGCTGAGCAATTGAAAAAGGGAGGGCTCGATGACGTGCAAATCCGTTCTCTGAGTTTGGAAGATATCCACACATACGTGATTCGAGGGAAAAAGAACGAGAATGCCTATGGGCGCTGGCGCCCCCCCACGAAGGATGAGAAAGGCACAGGTGAACAGATTCGATAGTAAATCAGTGAATCTGTGCAAGATGTATTTTCCCGAGGAGGCACCATCCCTGGTGAGGAGATGCCACAAAATGAGGCCTGGATGCCACAAGATGTGGCAGAGGAAAGGTCGATGAAAGAATGGGTTATGACGGAATGCCACAAAATGTGGCATTCTGTGGGGAGACGAAGCCCTATGGGGCTTGGGCGGGCGAGCCGGGGGCGAGTGGCAACGCTTTGATGATCAAGCGGTTAGGCGATCACGGCCGGATTGGCGTCGGCAATGGCACGGCGGTTGCCTGGAAGACGGGCGTGGGAGCAAAGATTCACCATCGGGGAGGAAGAGGCCATGATCCGACAGGTCTGGTGTCGAGGCCGGAGTCGTGTGATGATGCTCATGGTGGTTCTGGTGGTGCTCTCTCCGGGCGTCTCCCCCGGGCCGACCGGTCGGGCGCAGAGCAAGGAGCAGGTGCGCCAGGCGTTCAAGCCCTATGTGGATTATCTGAATGAGTTCAGCGCGCGGCGGCGGGTGAACGTCTTTTTCCCCAACCAGCAGTCTATCTTCGGCGGGGCGCTGGTTGGGTTGGTTCACGTCGGTTGGGGGAATCTGACGTTTGTGCGGCGGGATCTGGTGACGGTGGGGCGGCGGCCGCTGATGGTGGCCCGGGTCTACGATTCCCGCTTGACGGAGGGGGAGGATTTTGGTCCCGGCTGGCGTCTGTCGGCGGCCGAGACGATCCGGGTGAAGCCGGACGGGAGTCTGGTGTTGTGGACCGAGTCGGCGGCGGCCGTGCGGTTGCTTCCCCGAGGCGAGGGGTTCCGGCCTTGGCCGCCGCGGCCCACGGACATGGTGGCGGTGCGGCAGGTGGATGGGGATCATTTTCGGGTGGAGCTGCGGACGGGGCTGGTCAAGGCATACACGCGGCTGGGGGATCGCTATCGGCTGACGCAGGTCGAGGACCGGAGCGGCAACCGGGTGGTACTGGTGTATGCCGCTGGTCGGCTGGTGGAGCTGCGGGGTGGGAACCACCGGTGGATCAGGATCGAGCGGGATCGATGGGGGCGCATTCGGCGGGTGGTGGACGATCAGGGGCGGCAGGTGCATTATCGCTATGACGAGGGGGGGCGGCTGCGGCGGGTGATCGATCTGGGAGGTCAGAGCTGGTGGTATACTTACGATGAGGCGGGGCGGCTGGTGGGGGTGCGAGATCCGCTGGGTCACGATGCCCTGGTCGTCGGCTATGACGCGGCGGGGCGGGTCAGGCTGGTGCGGCAGTGGGGGCAGGAGTACCGCTATCGGTATGACGCGGTGGCGAGGCGGACGGTGGTGATCGATGGTCGGGGGTTGGCGAGCGCGTATGAGCAGAACGCGGCGGGGGTGACGGTGGCGGTGAGGAATCCGCTGGGGGTGGCGACGCGATTGGAGTTGGATGAGGGGAATCGGGTGCGGCGGCTGTATCGCGGTGGGGTGGTGGTGGCCGAGATGAGCTATGACGAGCGGGGGCGGCTGCGGTCGCTGGTGCGGCGTGAGGGGGATGAGGTCAAGGTGATGGAGTATGTCTATGATGGGGCGGGGC
>Ga0256841_1000132_pt1 | contig 84117 bp, 73 predicted proteins | sample 356308metaG_FD_185971 | JGI IMG/M metagenome (GOLD analysis project Ga0256841, IMG submission 185971) | Hydrothermal vent microbial communities from Mid Atlantic Ridge, Atlantic Ocean - 356-308 | ecosystem: Environmental > Aquatic > Marine > Hydrothermal vents | place: Atlantic Ocean: Mid...
ATGTATGGCTATTTAATCACTCGCAAAGAAATCATGGCCAAAAACAATGAACCTATGGAATTCGTTTCCTTTGAAGACGAAACGGATATATACGATGTAGTCATTTTCCCCGATGTTTACAGAAAGTTCTGCCAGCACCTCGATTCCAGTACTGCGTTTCTTCTAAGGGGCAGGGTTGTCTCGGATAGTGGAGCCGTACAGATCGAGGTTAGAAATATAGCGCCTCTTAGTTAAACGTTAAATGAAAATAGTTTTCGATGAGTATTGAAAGCTTCTTGTAGCCATCTGCTTGAGAACCGCCATTTTCCCCTTGTCTCGGCAAAGTTGGGAGACGGCAGATCACCAGAAGTTCTTGGGACGTACGCCAAGGTAATTAGTGCATACGATAACATTTCCAACAAAATTGCTTACTCTTATCATCCATATTGATAGTAAGAATGAGAAAGTGAAAGGCCTGTCCTTATCGCTTAGAGGTGCGAAAAACAACTCGCATGAAACCGATAGAAAAAGCTTTTCATTTCTTTATAAAAATAGATCGCCGATTTTCATGTCTAGTTGCGGTGCACAAATACCATGGGAGTCTAACCATAAACTTTATTGTTGCTAAAGGGGGAGCCAATGACCGAACTTAAAGGCAGAAACGTGTTAATCACAGGAGGCGCTAGTGGCATTGGGAGACAAATGGGACTTTTGATGGCGAGAGAGGGATCCAACATAGTTATTTGGGATATCGATCGGGAAAATATGAAAAAAGTGGAGGGAGAGATAATCGAACTGGGCGGGAAAGTTGCTACTTATTTTTGTGACATATCAGAACGGGAAAACATCCATGAAACAGCCTCTCAGGTAAAAAAGGAGGTTGGCGACCTTGATATACTCATCAACAACGCCGGGATCGTATCGGGCAAGCCATTTATTGAGCTGTCCGATGACGTGATCGAGAAAACCTTCGCAGTGAACACTCTGGCACATTTCTGGACCGTTAAAGCCTTCTTGCCTGACATGATTAAACGGAATTCCGGGCATATCGTCACTATTTCTTCCGCCGGAGGACTAATAGGGGTAAACAGGTTGGCGGATTACTGCGCATCGAAATTTGCTGTGTTTGGTTTCGACGAATCTCTTAGAATGGAGTTTAAAACGCGCGGGTTAAACATAAAAACCACCGTCGTGTGCCCGTTTTACATAAATACGGGAATGTTTGAAGGGGTTAAGACTCGCTTTCCTTCAATCCTCCCCATAATGGATGAGAGAATCGTCTCAAAGAAGATCGTTAATGCCATAAAGAAAAACAGGCCTCGCCTGTTTATGCCTCCAATTGTCTACACCGTTCCCCTTTTGAGATGTCTGCCTGTTTGTATATTTGATTGGGTAGCAACTTTTCTCGGTATTAACAGCGGTATGGACGAATTCACCGGAAGAAAGTAAGATTCAAGTGAGTATGTACTCCTGTGAGTAATTCTTATCTGTGTTAAATCGCAACACCGCGATAGAATCTTAAAATTAGCTTTACGTTGGTCATCTTGGCCAAAGCCATGGAGCTAGAATTGAGCAAAAAACGAGGAACTAATATGATGGGAAGAAGTAAAAAATCGGCAACAATTGCCAGCTATGACCCTGCTACCGGGGAGAAACTGGGTGAGTTCAGCTTAAATAGCACTGAAGAAGTTAGGATAGCAATAAAAAGGGCAAAAAAAATTCAACCGGCATGGGCATCTTTACCCATCAAGGAAAGGGTAAGGCGAGTTGAGAAGATCCGGGAATACCTGGTTGATAACATCGATGAGATTGCTTTAACCATATCAAGGGATAACGGAAAGACCCGCGTAGATGCCCTCGTAACCGAGGTCTTGCACACAATTCTGTCTATTAACTACTACTGTAAGAAAGCTCCAAAATTTTTGAAAGATAAGAACCTCATACCCGGTTCAGTGTTGCTTGCTAACAAGGTAAGCAAAGTAAGACGAGTCCCGTACGGGGTCGTGGGGATAATTTCTCCTTGGAACTACCCTTTTTGCATACCTTTCTCGGAGGTAATCATGGCACTGCTGGCTGGCAATGCAGTGATTCTCAAGATAGCATCTGAGACCCAGTTAGTCGGCCACCTTTTGAAAGAAGCTATTGAAACGGCAGAACTGCCCAAAGGGCTTTTTACCCATGTGAATATGCCGGGGAAAGTTGCAGGAGATGCATTTCTTGAAGGAGGAATTGGTAAGCTTTTCTTCACCGGTTCAACCATAGTCGGTAAGGAATTGATGAAAAAGGCATCGGAGACCTTAACTCCGGTATGCCTGGAACTAGGCGGAAATGATCCGATGATAGTTTGTGAAGATGCAAACCTAGGGCGAGCTGCAGCAGGGGCCGTCTGGGCAGGGCTTCAAAACGCAGGGCAATCTTGCGGTGCCGTTGAACGCATCTACGTGCACAAGAGCATCTATGAGGAATTTCTAGAAATTTTAAAAGAGAAAGTAGAAAATCTTCGGACAGGAGTAGGCGCCGATTTAAACACTGACATAGGAGCAATGACGAACACACGGCAGGTAAAGATTGTCCGGGAACACATAAGAGATGCCCTTGAGAAGGGAGCAAGGATCTTTGCTCAGTCACAACCTCCGGAACACATAGAAGGAAATTTTCTACCTGCTCTTGTCCTTATCAATGTCAACAACACTATGAAAATAATGAAAGAAGAAACCTTCGGACCCGTACTCCCTGTTATGCCTTTCAGCAGTATTGACGAAGCAATTTATCTGGCCAATGACTCAACCATGGGCTTAACTGCCTCTGTATGGACAAGGAAAAAGAAATTAGGACGTGAGATAGCTCAAAAAATCGAGGCCGGTGCAGTGACCATTAATGATCATCTTGTAAGCCATGCAATGCCGGAAACGCCTTGGGGTGGGTTCAAGAATTCTGGTATCGGGAGAACTCACGGCCAAATCGGTTTCGACGAAATGACACAACCCCAAGTCATCGTGGACGACCTCCTTTATTTTACCAAGAGAGATATCTGGTGGCATCCTTACAGCAGTGAGCTATACAATGGCATAAAAGGAATAACCAGTATTTTAGGTGGAGCCTTGTGGAGGGCAGGGTTATCAGGAATTACAGAGTTTATAAAGATCTTACCCAGAATGTTCTTTTAATCGGAATGTATAACTGAGATGATAACACGCCGACTTACTACAATCCAAAACTTTTCTTACCCTGAAGATAAGGAGTTTTTCCCACACCCAAGAGAAACATTAACCTCCAAAGTGAATTCTCGGGCTGTAAATTCGTTCCTTGAACAATACTCGGTTCTTGTTAAAATTTAAAGAACAAAAGTGGATAAAACCCGCTCATAAAACGATTTCAAACGGAATCGTAATAAAGTAGATTTGGTAAAAGGCATTTAGAGCCTTCATCACGCAAGGGTAAAACGATGCAAAAAAAGGCCAAATTAGTCCAGATAATTCGAAAAATTGGTGCACCGGAACCGCCAAGAATTAAATTAACGGGGATTCTTGAGAGTCCCGAACAGGATCTCTTTACGTTTTCTTTCCGAGCTGAGGATGCTCTCTGCAATATATTAAACTTTCTCGGAGACCTATCAATAAATATTCGATTTCTGAGCAAAACCCCTCAGTCAGACAATCATTACTGGGCTCGGATAAGTACGGATCCAGATCAGCGGGAAAAAGTACTTGCTATCTTTTCCCGGCGTGAAATAACCAATAACATATCAGGTTTTACCTCCCACCAAGGAGTCAGGATAATCTCACTTTACCCGTTTAAAGGGAATCCTGGAGTAGCCATACATCTTTATAATACCTTTCATTCGAACAACGTTGAAATCCTGGCAATCAGTACGGCTAGCTCGGTAATTTCATGCGTGATATGGTCAAAGAAATTACCCCAGGCTCGCAATCTCTTGAAATCAGCGTTTTATTTCAGTTGATGTCGTGTGGCACCACTTTTGACAAACTCGAAAAAACTAGAGGAATGAAAAAAAAGCTAGAAATATTTCCGATAAAAGTTCAAGAATCTTTAATCCTACTCTACATTACGATGACTGAGAAGGACAATGAAACGCTGAAACGCACGTTCGAATTACTCGAAGACAACAACATAATGATTCACTTCCTCACTGAGGGACCAAGTGAAGGAGGCAACAGAAATGTTTCCCTGGCATTACACAGGGATGATTTCGAGAAACTCACCAATCACAGTGGCAAGTTTCAGCTTTTTAGTAAGATTGGTAACATTAGAATTACAAAAGAAGTCGGTTTAATTAGGATTCTCGGGGCTCATTTTGACATTCGTCCTGGAATAGCAAGTATTTTATTTAATGCCATGAGAGAATCGGGCATTGAAATACTTGCAAACTCTACAACCATCACGTCTTCTCTCATTCTCGTTCGGGAGAAACATCTGGATCTTGCACTAAGAGCAATTCAGTCAGTTTTTAAATCTCCCGGAGCCGAATGAAATCCTTCACCTACAGGGAGGTACACAGAGAACCGGGTTCCTTTATTGAATTGAGACTCGATTTCAATATAGCCCCCGTGTTCCTTGACGATTTTATCTACGATTGCCAAGCCCAGCCCTGTTCCATGAGCGCCCTTTGTTGTGAAAAGGGGTGTAAAAATTTTTTTCCTCACTTCCTCACTCATTCCCCGGCCATTATCAATGATATCAACACAAACGTGGGAATTGGGTATGAGTTTCGTGTAGACTTCAATTCTCCTTCTTTCCTTTTGTTCAGGAAATGCTTCTATTGCATTGGTTATCAAGTTGAGAATACATGCATGAATCGATTCAAGATCCAGAATCATTTCCGGAAGCCCATCCTGGAGATTTTTCACCAAGGTTATCTTTTCTTTTTTAAGTCGCTCGCTGACTAGTTCACATACTTCTTCGATAACATCGTTCAGGCATACATTTTTTCTTTCGGTGATTTTTTCCCGTGCATAGCTCAACATATCCAAGGAAAGGCGCGAGATCCGGTCTATATTTTTTTTAACGAGATTCCATCCTCTTTTGGCTTTTTCCAGGTTGTGGGCATCCATCCCTTTGTCCACCATGTATGCACCAAGCTTCATCCCGTAGAGAATGTTCTTAACACCGTGTGCAACTTCTGCCATGGCTTGACCAATTGCGGCCATCTTTTCTCGCTGGACCAGCTCTTCTTGTAACTTTTTTATTTCACTCAGGTCTTTAAAATACCCGACGGTAGCTACTTCTTTACCATCTTCATAAATGAGAGTAGCTGAAAGAAGAATAGGCACAAGGCGCCCATCCTTCGTGACGGCCATGGTTTCATAATTAACGAGCCTTCCGGGGCCTCCATATTCTTCGCTATATATCTTCTTCTTTATCCTCCTCGCCTCTCCTTCCGGATAAAGCTCCGTAACACGGAGGCTGTTGATTGCTTCTTCCTTGGAATAACCGTAAATCCTGGAAGCTCCCTCATTAAAGATCAGTATGTTTCCTTTTCTGTCGTTAGCAATTATTCCATCAATTGACGTCTCGATCAGCTTGTGTTCAAAGTCATGGCGCTTGTGAATTTCGTCAACGGCATCTTTCAGCTTTCCTTCGAGGGTAACCATGTATTCATTGAGTTTTTTCCGCATCCATATTTTTTCTTTTGCCCTTTTAAGTGCTACACTCAGTGCCAGATCACTTATCGGTTTATTAATAAAATCCGAAGCTTCAAGTTGAAGAGCTTCTATAGCCAGCTTCATTTCCCCATGACCGGTAATGACAATGACTTCTACATCTTCCCCTCTATCTTTTAAACGACGCAGCACCTCGACCCCGTCCAACCCGGGCATTTTGATGTCCGTAAGAATGATCTCGGGCTTGAAATCCTCGAAAATTTCCAGTCCTCTGTATCCGTCTTCAGCTACACGTACTTCGTACCCATCGGCTTCAAGCGTTAGTTTTAGAAGTTCTCGCGTGCTTTCCTCGTCATCTATGACCAGGATCCTTCTCCCCACGGAATCATTTTCAAAAGCCTCATCAAACATGACACCCTCTTGTAGTCATTCAGGGAATATACCCTTTACTACTCAGCAATGGGAAAGGTAAGCCTGAATGTCGTACCTTCTTTTCCCGTGCTTTTAACCTCGATGTTACCGCCGTAGTCCTTAACTATTCCGTAACTTATCGATAGTCCAAGACCGGTTCCCTTTCCAACCTCTTTCGTTGTAAAAAACGGCTCGAAAATCCGATCCTTAACTTCTTCTGGTATTCCAATACCATTATCAGTCACTTCGACAACTATTTCTGAACCTTCCTGGCGGGAACTGATGTGAATACAAGGATCAAAATTTTCATTTACCATTAATTCTTTTTTCTCAAGAATCGCATCCCTGGCATTCATCACCAGATTCAAGAAAACTTGCTCCAACCTGTTTGGTACACCCAGGATAGGAGGTAGATCTTCAGCCAAATTGAGTTCGACTTTAATTCCTCTTACCCTCAATTGCTGGCCGAGCAAGGTAAAAACATCCCTTATTGGCTTGTTTATATCTATCTTATCCAGTTCATCGACTTCCGATTTTCTCCCAAATTCTCTCAAATGGTTAATAATACTCGAAGCCCTTTCAACCTGGGATATTACCTCGTTACAAACTTTTTTGATAACTTCTTTAGAAACATTCAACCTTCGAGAGAAAACCTTGGAAAGGTATTCCGTCCCTACCCGAATTGCATTGAGTGGTTGATTAAGTTCATGGGCAACCCCCGCTGACATCTCACCCAGGGTAGCCATTTTACCCGCCTGGATTAGCTGGGCTTCCGCTTGAATCCTCTCACTGATATCAGCAATGTTTGCAATGATGACATCCTTTCCCAGGTGCTGTCTTGGACACGAATGAATGTTAACGTATAGGACCGATCCATCCTTTTTCCGATGTCTGATCTTTGGTAAGAATATACAGCTATGGACGACGAGTGACTGTATCTTTTCTGCTTCTTCTTCATCCCCGAGATCCAGGAACGACATTGAGAGGAACTCCTCCCGGGAATACCCGTAGGTTTCAATGGCCCGGATGTTAACATCGAGGATGCGGAATGTTTCGAGATCAACAACAAAAATGGGATTCGGATCATTTTCAAAAAGAGACCTATACTTTTCTTCCGATGCTTTTAGTTCTCTTTCCGAGTCTTTCAACCTTGCCGTCATTTGGTTGAACGAATTTGCCAATATTCCAAGTTCGTCCCTGGAAGTAACCGGTATGGGGGTTGTAAGATCTCCGGCTGCAACTCTTTCGGTTCCTTCAAGCAAACGCTTCACCGGCTGTCTTAATAGGCGATTTATAAGAATCGTGACAATAAGGAAAATCACCGATACCGCAAGAAGTGTAAAAAGAATCATCTTGTTTCTCTGGTCTCTGATCAACTGGTTTACTTCCTTTAGATTTACATCTATGTCAAGGACTCCAAGCACCTCCTGATCTTTAGGATGAACATGGCATGCGGCGTTAAAACAATCAGGCTCGTTATAAATAGGGTTGATCATTCCTAGAACCGGGTATCCCTTGGCCATTGAAAAGATTCTTGAACGATCCGTGGTGCTAAGTCTTTTGAAAGGCTTTTCCTTGGCATGGCAGGCGTAACATTGTTCTGCTGTTTTATCTAAAACAGTTCCCACTTCCTGTTTATCTGAAGAATAGATAATTTTACCTAGTGCGTTAAAGATTCTAACCTTTTCTATTCCTTCCTGTGCTCCTATTGTATCAATAGCCTGGTAGAGCTGATCCGGGTTGTATTGGAGCATGTTATACCTAAGGCTACGCTTTATGACTTCGCTTACAAGATTGCTATTACGTACCATTTCCTGGAGAAGCTGCCTACGCTGAGCTTCAAGGTTTACGTAAGAAAAAATCATAATAACGAGCATCACCCCAATGCCCACGGAAAATATTAGTTTAAATCCGATACTCCTGTACCACATTTCCTTTTCCTACCGAACCAGTATTGCCGGAGCTAAGAAAGCTAGACACAACTAACCATCTAAGGCTTCCCGGCGAAAACTTATTGGAAGCAAAAAAGCTTCAACGCAAAATAAGATCGTGGTGCAAGAATAAGACTTCAGCCAATAACATGCCCATTTCATTAGGGCACCTGACAAATTACTTTAAGAGTAATCGAACGTTGTGAATGAGATCATCCGGGTCAACAGGTTTTTCCATGAAGATATCAGCATGAATCCAGTCCATGTCCTCGTCAATAGTACGTGAATAGCCCTTTTCTGCGGGAGGTCTAGCAGAAACAATCATAATGGGAATGCCCCAGATTCCTTCCCTTTTTCTTATCTCAGTGGCAAAATCAAGCCCTTCGTACATGGTTGCCATCATGATATCGAGGATTAGAAGGTCGGGCTTTTCATTTTCCAGCAGCTTCAGCCCATCCTCAGTATTAAGTGCAGTTATTACATCGTAGTTGTTTTCTGATAAAATTTCAGTCAGAGCGTCACAGATTTCGGGATCATCATCTATGACAAGAATTTTCTTTTTTTCTTCCATAATCCCCTCCTTTCTGCCAAGTAATCGCTAACAAACGGTAAAGTGAGTCCACGCCCATTTTCCTCCAGGCTATTTAGGTTACTTGAAAAATTTTCGTTCCTGAACGGGAATTACAAAAGCTGTGTTTTTCCCTCACGAACTGGAGCAAGATGACTGTGAACTATTATTCCACAGGAAGAGCTATCGGAATGAACTGAGACTGCAGCACCGTTCGCATGGTCAAATTACCAAGTTTCTCATACAATAAAGATACTGAGCAACACGGCAGCACCCGGTAACTGCGTACGTTAGACTACTTTTATATAATTCTACTCCAAAGTTTACAATAATCAAGATCTTGGTATGGTGACTATCCCAAATGCTAGTAGAAATGAGATGAAACTAGATTTTAACCTTTTCCAGGGCAAGTTCCAGCTCCGTGACGCTTCGCCATCGTTCCATCGGTTTTTTTCGCAGGCATTTTAGCACGATAGCATCTAAGTCTTCTGGTATGCTTGAGACCAGTACCTTTGGTGGAATCGGATAACGGGAAAGATGCTGGGTCATGTAGTCATCGTACGTGGGCCCGACAAATGGTGTACATCCTGTTAACATTTCATAGATGATAACTCCCAACGCGTAGATATCCGTACAAACAGGCGGACGATGAAGTTTGAGAAGAAGTTCCGGTTGAAATTGTTCTGGTGCCTTGTAAGCTAGCAAGCTTGGAGGGCAATCAAAAAGACCATAGGAGAGGGCGGCAGTAACGTCACCAGCTACCAAGGTCCACAAGCCCTGGTTTATTATTTTCTGTCTTTCTTTTTTTTTCGGATCAAAAAGAATCCTACTGGGCCTCAGGTCAAGATGATAAACCTTGTGCTTCTCGCCATCGAGTCCCAGGTGCGTATGGCAGTAAGCCACGGCTTTAAGTATATTATGAGCGATTGCAAGAACAGTATCTACTGGAAGAGCATCCTTTTCTTCGAGAACGCTTTCCAACGAAGGGCCTAAATGTTCCATTATTAGAAAGGGGCGGTCATCTAATACTGCTATGTCAATAACTTTTGCAACCTGCTTACACCCCATGTTTGAGATGAGCGTAGCCCATTTAACATAAAATTCAATATTTTTTGTTATTTTCTCACTAGCCGAAATCAGGCTCTGGGCCACATAGGTCTTTCCCGATTCCTGGTCTTTTACATTAAGAGCCAGGCACGTGCTTCCTTCACCAACAAAACCATGAACTTGATATTCCTTCTTTTTCTTCCTCTTAAGCAAGGGAGGCAGTCTATCGATATTAATAGTAGTGAGAATTTTACCAAGTAAAGACGGATCAGAAATCTCCGGCTGTTCCTTTCCGGTTTTTGATTCCTTTCTACTAATTCTGGCATCTACGTCTGGCAGACCAAGCTTTTTAACGGCTTCTACGGAGGACTTTTTCTTATGTGATAACTCACTTTCCCTTGATACAGACTCCAGATCACCGCTGCCACTGTCTTGAACTCCAATATCTACGAATATGTCACTGACTGGGAACCCCAGTTTTTCACAGTAGGGGGTAAGTTCTTCCTTTGTTGCATCCAGCTCCTTGGCAAGGATTTCAAGTAAGACTCGACATTGGACAATGTCTCCGATATCGATGAAACGTTGCAGTTTTTCCAGGTGATCACTCTTGAGTTTTTCCCTTACCCTGTTAACCCTATCTTCTATTTCGCTGAATTTCTCCGGATGTTTCAACCCGATCTGGCTGAGATACTCGAAGGCCCGCTGGTAATCTCCTTCATCTTCTGATAATTCGGCCGCCATTAACATTACTCTCTCCCGCTCCGAGTCCTCCAGTTTTTCCAGGCCAAGGATTTCTTCAAGATATTTCAGCGCCCGAGTCTTCTCATCAAGTGCCAGAGCACATTCAGCGCACTGTTCATAGACTTCGTATTTTGAGTAACCTGCTTGCATAGCACGTTCAAATTCAGCTATGGCCTCTTCGTACAAATCCACATCTTTAAGAGCGAGTCCCTGGTTAAACAGTCGGACAGGATCAATTTCTTCATTCTTTGAAGGGGTTGACGGGGCGGGAGATTCAACTTCACCGGAAGAGCTTTTGTCCAGAGCCTTGTTAAGTTTTTCCTGAACGAGCAGGATTAAACGATTTTTTTCTTTGCTGTCCAGGTCTCCTTTTTCAATATCTTCGAGAAGGCTTTCATAGGCAGAAGCTGCTTCATCGTAAAGTCCGTGAGTTATGTAAAGATCAGCCTCCTGTATCCGAACATCGTAGGGGCTGGGAATAGGCTGGAAATGTTCTTGATCAGTATGCTCCTCGGCCATTTTTTCGGGATATCTTCAATCATTTGTTAATCGTAAGGCGAAGGCGGCCTTGAAACGAATTTTAATTAGTTTACTTGCCCTGAAAGAAGCTGTTCCACGTCAAGCACGGGAACGTTGAATTGACCTTCTATCTCCACGCGGCCCGATAAGCAACCCTCCATGTGATTGCCTTCATAATTGGTTACAGGAGTGGGTCTTTTAGATACTGACTCGTCAGTACACAACAGTACCGCATGTTCACCATCGCTGAGCAAGACAATCCCTTTCTGTTTTTCAGGAATACTATCCTCCGATACGTTCAGCGACTTCAAGTCAAGCTTAACCACGTTGGCTTTAAGACTCTTAAGTTCATTCTTAGTTTTCTGGGCTAGCGGTCCAGCCAACCCATACTTTATACTTCTATAAAAAGGCTTTAGCTCTTTCAGAAACGCATAACCCTTGGAACTGATGAGTCCTATTTTACGTTCAGGTAGCGAATACACGTTGGCAACAAACCTGCTTGGGATAGCCAGGACCTTTCCTGCTACCGTGACAAGGTATACTGTTTCAAAGGTTGTTTCGCCGGTAGGGGCATCCGGCATACTTTCGCTTACCTCTTCTTCCGCTTGAGCGGAAATCTCAGGCATTTCTTCTTTTTCTATTGATTCTTCTTCCGGTACTGCTGCCTCTTCATCAGGCAAATCTGGCGGTGTTTCGACCCCCTCAGCTACCGTTACCTTCTCATCAGCGGAGGTCTCCGGAACAGGAGGTACTTCAATCTCAGGTATCTCTTCCCTCTCCTCTGGATCCGGCATTGCTTCCGGTACATCCTGTTGAGCTTCTTCCGAAATATCCTTGGCGACCTCGCTTGGAACGTCGGCACCCGCGACTGAACCGACATGTAGCTCATCTCCTACAGGTGGCGGAACCACAAGCGTCTTTTCAACACCGGCATCGAGTTCAGCTTCTGGTTCATCCTTACCCGCACTTGAAATAGCATCATCCTTAGCCTCCTTCTCTGCCGGCTCCCGCTTTTCTTCCAGCTTCTCTACCTCCTCCTGAGACCTGCCAACCGACTTCTTCTCAAGAATTTCTCTGTGGCGTTTTAATGCTTCATTGCCTTCTTCGTAGATTCCCTGCAGCATCCGCAGATAGCCTTCGATACCGCTGATCTCCTGAACCATGCCTCTAGTTGTTTCACCAAAATAGTTTGATACCTTTGCCAATGCCGGTTTACGCTCAAGTACCTGTTGCAACCTTTCGTAACGGCTAAGTAAATTGTGAACCCGATTCACACAGACCCTAATCTTTTTGCTATACTGAGCCAGTTCCACCATACTTTTCTCAATCTGGTCGATCTGGCTTAGCACATCGGGAATAACTTCCGCCGGCAATTCTCGTTCTTCAATCTTCCTTGCCGCAGGTTCTTTCTTTGTTTTGACCTTCCGGTATTTTTTGGCTTCATACTTAAGTCTTCTAAATTTATTGACCAAATCCCCAATAATCTTCTTCCCTTCCTCTTCCTCCATTGCTGGTTGAAGCATGAACCTTTCCAAGGCTTCCATGGCATCCCGCAAGAACTGGATAGACAATGGAGAAGCAGAATACCTCACCGTGGCAAGGTATTTTAAAACACCCTGCATCATCTTCACAATGGAGACTATTTTTGCATCACTCAAAATCTCGGCGGGGATATCAGTCAACGCCTTTTCCATGGCCTTGATATTCGCTGCAGATATTTCCCAGTCTAAAGACAGGAGTTTCTCCTTGAGAGAATCCACAATTTCTGCATTTACTTGCTGTTCCGATGCAATACCTTCCTGGTCTCCCGATTCAAGATCAGCCTCTTTCGGTGTATCTTCAGCAACTGTTTCCTCCGGTGCATTGGATATAACTTCCTGGGTTTCAACAGCTTGAGGTTCCCTATCATCATGGGACGTAGTATCAACGAAAAGCTCGTCTATCGCTGCTTCTATAGATGATTCAAGGTTTGGAACATCTACCTTTTCTTCCTTTCCGTCTTCTTCTCCCGATGGCCTGCCATCATTTTTCTCATCCGCAGGCTCCAGGGCACTTTGCTGATCGCCCGATTTGTTCCCTTCAGTTTCTTCCTGACCGCCAGCAGATAAAGGAACGAAGAGTTCGTCTATGGCCTCTTCGACCTCCTCTTCGAATTTTTTTATTTCCACGTCGCTATTCTGTACTTTTTCCTTCTCAGACATTACTTCCTCCATAAATCAGAGGTGAAAGCAGGTATTTAGGATTAAAATTCACTTAGAAAGAAGTTTTCGACTCACCTGTTTAACCGTCCTTTTACTGATTTCTCTCAAGGTTTCAAAAACCCCCTGCCCCTTCAAGGCGCTCGCTTCAAACCAGGGAACCTTGAGTTCACTGTTAAGATCAGCATCCATTTCCGCTATGGAGAGTAGCGGAATATTTGCATCTGCCAAGTCTCGCTTGTTGTACTGCATAACCAGCGGAATATCTTCCAGGTTTATGTTTTCATCTGCCAAGTTTTCCCGCAAATTTTCGAGGCTTTGTATGTTCTTATCTTTCTGAACTTTAAGAGAATCCGCAACAAAAACCAGCCCATCGACGCCTTTCAAAACAAGCTTTCTGGTAGCATTGTACATTACCTGGCCCGGTACTGTGTAAAGCTGGATTTTTATGGATAGGTTGTGAATTTTTCCGAGGGCCAGAGGTAAAAAATCAAAAAAAAGTGTGCGGTCTCCCTTGGTATCAATGGTTACCATCTTTCCCCGGATTTTTTCCGACATTGCCCTATGAATATAAAGCAAGTTTGTTGTCTTCCCCCCCCTTCCGGGGCCATAGTAGACAATCTTGCACTGGACTTCACCTTTACTTAGATCTATAAAAGCCACGGACGTTCTACTCCTCGCCAAGGTACGGCAATATCTGAGGTAATGCTTTGGAAACCTTAAGTCGAATCAACCCGAGCGATACATCCTTGTTAAATAGGATAATCAGCAGATAGTTTTTGCCGACCCTACTGAAGTGGATATTCTCTTTCTTCCCCTTGTGGAAAAGTAAGGTGAAATCCTCCTCCCCAATTAGTTTGGCAATCTCAGCAGTTGCCCCGAAATTTGCTGCTGACAATGCCGCCAACGCTACCACGTCCAAGTTGGATGGATCACCTCTGTTCACTATCAGGTTTCCGGACTGGTCCACAAGCAGGACACAATCGGCTCCTGACCTTAAAAGATGCTCATCCAGAACTCGGACTATACCTGCTACAGCCTCCTTTGACATTACTAGATCCATGGGTTCTTTTCCCCTTAGTCCTACGAAGTTTCTTGATTATTGTCCCCATATTATCCCCAAAGCTATCGACGTAGCTTTTGTTATTTTGCTGATTTTTTTGATAAACTCATCTAGCCAATATCTATAACAAATCGAGAACAAAAAACGCAAATAAAAGTTTATTTGTATTTACATAAGGTTACACACCATACCCTCAAAAATGCTCACTTTCCCCAAATCTACTTAATCTATAACGTCTCTTAATCTTTTTAATTCAGATAAAATTTCTTGCAGTTCTTCCCTTGGAACAGATATTATTTTTTTCTCTTTTACACGTGATGACTTTCCCGCAAGGGCCTTTTTTGCCCCTGCAATGGTGAACTTTTTTTCATACAGAAGTTCTTTAATCTTTAAGATCAGCTCTATATCCTTGCGCCGGTAAAGCCTTCTCCTAGATCCCACCCTGGTAGGACGCAAAGTTTTGAATTCTGACTCCCAGTAACGCAAAACGTGAGGCTCCACTCCGACGATTTCACTAACTTCTCCTATTCGAAAAAAAAGCTTGTCAGGAATGTGAATATCTTTTTCCACAGAACCTTTTCCGGCACTAAGGAGTTCCGACCAGTCCCAAGAATAGTTTCAGTCCTGCTTGAGACAAACGACGAATACTTGAGGGTTTTTACGCAATAGAGACATTATCTACTTACAATATCTCAATAAACAGGTAAAATAGTCAAGTTTTTAATTAAGATAGTTTGGAAAGGGAATCACAGTGGAGAAAAACGTGTTAAATGGCACAAGTATTCGTTCAGAATCGACGAAACTTACCTAACCATCAAATTTGCAGAAGGAACTATTCCGGCAACCTGGCTTTAAATTGTTTAAGAATTCTTTTCACCATCCGCATATGGAGATCATTAACCTCTTCGTCGGTAAGATTTCTATCGGGAGCCCTGTAGGTGAGCCTGTAGCCGATGCTTCTCTCATGGGGTTTTAACTTTTTCCCTTCATAAACATCGAATATATCGACACTTTCGAGGAGTGGTTCTCTGGCATCCAAAAGAGCATCTTTTATCGCCGTGGCAGGGATATCTTTGTCAATTACTACTGCAAGGTCCCTGGTGACGAAGGGGAATCTCGGAAGAGGCTTAAATTCAACCTTAGCCTTACTCAGATCATAGAGCATATTAACGGAGAGTTCAAAAACATAAACGGGTGTCTTGATTCCGAAATCTTCTCCTACTTCCGAATCCAGAAGCCCGACACATCCAATAGTCTTGCCACCGACTCTGACAGATGCCGCTTCAGCAGGGTCAAGGTAAGGTGCAATATTTTCACTTGAGAACCCTGGTTCCAATTTCAACGAATCAAAAATAGCCTCGATCTGTCCTTTAACATCGTAGAAATCAATCTGGTGTTCCCTGTCGTACAAAAGAGTACTTTCTCGGGAACCAGTGAGTGCTCCCACCAGAAAGTACGGTTCATCCGGCAGTTCCTTATTTTTAGCTGGAATGAAAACCCTGCTCAGCTCAAAGAGCCTCAAATTCTCGTTTTTCCTGTAAATATTTCTTCGTATAGTTTCGACCAACCCGGGCACAAGGCTTGTACGCATAACTGCCTGTTCTTCACTCAGGGGGTTTTTTATTTTTACAACATTGTAGTGAAAATCGCCTTCCGGATACCTGAGTTTACTTATAAGCTCTTCGGATATAAATGAATATGTGACGAGTTCATTAAAACCAAGTGCTGATAAAATATCCGCTAGCCTATTGCGAAAAAGCATAAATTCATCAGGCTTGGGGGTATCAAGAGGCGCTACCGGTACAGAAGCCGGAATCTTGTCATACCCCTTCAATCGAGCCACTTCTTCGAAAAGATCAACTTCCCGGGTGAGATCACCCCTAAAAGTGGGAATAGTTACGTCCATCTTGTCTTTGTCCAGCACCTTAACCTTAAGTTCAATAGAATCAAGCAATTTTGCAGCTTCCTCAACCTCCACCTGCATACCCAGAAAAGATCCGGCCTTGCTTGCGCTCATTGCTAAAGTCACCGGTTTGAAAGGTTTCGGATACTGGTCAACGTATCCCGTGGCAAGACGTCCTCCACCAACTTCCAGCATCAGTTGGGCCGCGCGATCAAGCGCCTTTATTACCCCCTCGGGATCCACCCTACGCTCGAACCGGTAGGAAGATTCGGTGCTTATTCCAAGTTTCTTGCTAGTACGACGTATAGAATACGGATCAAAAAAAGCGCTCTCGATCAATACATTCTTGGTAGTTGGCTGAATTTCAGAGTTTTCGCCGCCCATGATACCGGCAAGGGCAACCCCTTTTTCGCCATCACAAATGAGAAGCATGTCACTGTCAAGCACATGCTCTGTTCCGTCCAGAGTCACAAAGCGCTCGTTATCCATAGCCGTTCGAACCACGATTCTCCGCTCATACAATAGGTCAAAATCAAACGCATGGAGAGGCTGACCATATTCCATAAGCACATAATTTGTCACGTCAACTATGTTATTAATGGACCGCAAACCTACGGCTTCGAGCCTTTTTTGCAACCAAGCAGGTGAAGGTTTTATTTCAACTCCTTCTATTACTCTTGCGGAATATCTTGGGCATCTAGCAGCATCGAGAAGAGTCACGGAAGTAAGCTTTTCAATTGGAGGGCCCGTCTCTTGAAGCTTAATAACAGGATACTTGACCCTTTTCCCTGTCAAGGCAGCCACCTCTCGGGCAATCCCAAGGTAGCTGAGGCAATCTCCACGATTGGGCGTTATAGCTACTTCCAGTATTGTATCATCGATTTCAAGGGCTTCGGCAAGACTCGTGCCGGGTTCAAAATCACCCCTGATTTCAAGGATTCCCGAATGATCGTCTCCTATGCCAAGTTCTTTTTCAGAACAGATCATTCCCTTCGATACCTGCCCCCTTATCTTTACCTCCTTGACTTTCATTCCATCGGGGAACTCGGTACCAATTTGAGCAAACGCCACCTTCTGGCCCTCGTAAATGTTTGGGGCACCACAGACCACGGGGAGTATTTCCTTACCGTCGTTTACCTGGCAAACCTTGAGCTTATCTGCATTGGGATGGGATTCTATTTTTTCAATCCTGGCAACGATAACGCTTTCAAGGTGGGGGTAGAGCGGCTCAACGGATTCAACTTCCAAACCCGCCATGGTGAGAAGCCTTGCAATTTCATCGGGACTTACATCGATATCAACATAGTCCTTCAACCAATTAAAACTAACTAGCATTGCTACTTCCTGCCTTATTGCCCAATGTATTGGTATAGGTCATTAGAATTGCTGGAGAAAACGTAGATCGTTATCGAAAAAGAGGCGTAAATCGTTTATGCCAAGTTTGAGCATCGCTATCCTTTCGATACCCATGCCAAAAGCGAAACCTGTCACCTCGTCCGGGTCGTATCCCACCATCTTGAAAACTTCAGGATCAACCATACCAGAACCAAGAATCTCTAACCACCCCGTGTGCGAACACACCCTGCAGCCGCTACCTTTACAAATGACACACTGTATGTCCACCTCCGCACTTGGCTCGGTAAAAGGGAAAAAACTGGGCCGGAACCTCAGCCCAATATCTTCCCCGAACATCTGGTGGACGAATACCGTCAAAATTCCCTTCAAATCCCCAAAGGAAACATTTTCCCCGACCATCAACCCTTCCACCTGGTGAAACATGGGGGTATGGGTCAAATCTGAATCTCTCCGGTAAGTCTTTCCAGGAGCGATTATTCTGAGTGGCGGCTTACGTTTCTCCATCACCCTCACCTGGATAGGTGAAGTATGAGTACGCAAGACCACGTTGTCACTAATGTAAAAGGTATCCTGCATGTCTCTTGCTGGATGTTCTTTAGGTATGTTCAAAGCCTCGAAATTGTAGTAATCAAGCTCAACCTCAGGCCCCTCAACGATGTCAAACCCCAGGCGCTGAAAGATTGCACATATTTCCCTTGATATTTTAGTAATCGGGTGCAAAGTCCCTACAAAGGGCTTTCTTCCGGGTAGGGTGACATCAAGTTTTTCTCTGCGACTTTCAGCTTTCTTGATTTCTCTTAAAGCTGACTCAAGCTCTTTTTCAAGGGTGGCCTTCGTTTCATTAAGCAGCTTTCCGATCACCGGGCGCTTTTCTTTCTCTATCTTACCGAGTTCTTTAAAAAAACCCGTAAGAATACCCTTTCTTCCCAGAAACCGTACCCGCAATTCTTCCAACTGCTGGGACGTTTTTGCCCCGGCTAAAAGTTGGCGTGCCTCGTTAAGGGCTTCCTTGATCTTATTTTCCATTTCCGTAACAGACCAACCCTAAGCCGCTTCTTTAACCATAGTTACAAGCTTCGCGAAGCCCTCCGGATCATGGACAGCCAGGTCCGCCAGAACTTTTCTGTCGAGATCTATCTCCGCCTTTTTCAATCCGTGCATAAAGGTGGCATAAGTAAGCCCATGTTGACGTGCTGCAGCATTTATACGCACTATCCACAGACTTCTGAAGGCTCTTTTTCTAACCTTTCTGTCCCTGTAGGCGTATGACAAAGCCTTGGCGACCCGGTTTTTGGCGGTTCGAATCAGCTTACTGTTCCCACCCCGGTAGCCCTTCGCAAGCTTTAGGACTTTTTTTCTCCGTTTTCTTGATGCAACGCTATTCTTAGCTCGTGGCATGATTTCTCACCTCTAGATAATTTCTCTGTTCCCTAGCATATGGAACTTGATGGATAAAGTTTCCTACCTAGCAATGGTCAAATATAACAGCTACATTCCCAGCATTCTTTTGACTCTTGTCATGTCAGATTTTGCAACAACAGTTGGCTGTCGAAGTCTTCTTTTTCTCTTGGAATTCTTCTTCGTAAGGATGTGGCTCTTGTTTGCCTTAACTCGCATTACTTTCCCACTTCCCGTAACCTTGAATCTTTTTGCTGCACCTCGATTTGTCTTTATCTTAGGCATTTATGTTCCTCCGTATCATATTTACGGCACAGATTTCCATGTGCGACCCGAAGTCGGTTACGATAATTATAAAGGGCTGCCATGTCAAGACTTTTTTGTCTCAACGGAGCAGCCCAACCTTTATTGATTTAGACGAATTGTATGATTTTTAAGGGCGCCTCGGTGTGAATCACGTTTTTGGAGCCAGTATCATAACCATGTTCCTCCCTTCCATTTTGGGAGGTTGTTCCACAACACCGAGATCCTTTACCTCCTCGATTACCCGCTGCAAAACTTTCATCCCGGGTTCAGTGTAACTAATCTCCCGGCCTCTGAACATGACCGTCACCTTCGCCTTGTTCTTTTGACTCAAGAAACGCTTAATGTGGCGAATTTTGAACTGAAGATCGTGTTCATCGGTCTTGGGGCGCATCTTAACTTCTTTTACCTGGATAAAAGTTTGCTTTTTCTTGGCTTCCTGGCTTTTTTTACTCTGCTGATACTTGTACTTCCCATAATCCATTATCCTGCAAACAGGCGGATTGGCATTAGGAGCCACCTCTACGAGGTCAAGTCTATAATCTTCCGCCATCTTGAGAGCCTCCTCCAGCGGCATAACTCCCACCTGCTTACCATCAGGATCAATTACGCGGACTTCCGATGCTCGAATTTGACGATTCACATTAACCCTTTTCGTTATGACTACCACCTCCTTGAGCTATTCGGATCAAATAAAGACCCTACCATTAAACAAGTCCTATAGTTCCCCCGGACAGGGAAAGACATTCCTCTTCTATCATCTTGATAAAGTCTTCGGCAGACATCATATCGAGCTGCTTTCCGTCACGAAGCCTCGGTTTTACTTTCTCAGCTTCCACCTCATTATCACCTACCACAAGCATGTAAGGTATTTTCTTAAGTTGAGCTTCCCTGATCTTGTAACCGAGTTTTTCATTTCTAGAATCGAGCTCAACCCTAATCCTGGCATCCTTGAGCTCTCTATAAACCTTTTCCGCAAATGGGATATGCCTGTCAGTTACCGTCAAAACTACCGCTTGCACTGGAGCCAGCCAGGTGGGAAACGCCCCCGCATAGTGTTCTATTAATACCCCGAGAAATCTCTCAAGAGCTCCAAGAATTACACGATGTACCATAACAGGACGATGTTTCTGGCCATCGGGACCAATGTATGTCAAATCGAAACGCTCCGGCAACGTAAAGTCACATTGGATCGTTGCGCACTGCCATCTCCGATCAAGGGCATCCTTTAACTTGACGTCTATCTTGGGACCGTAGAAAGCCCCTTCACCGGGGCATATGTCGTAGGAAATTCCCTTTTGCTTCAAGGCATTTTCAAGGGCACTGGTAGCACGCTCCCAGTCTTCGTCAGTTCCTATGGATTTTTCAGGCCTGGTGCTAATTTCCATCTCATACGGGAAACCGAAAATATCCATGGTGTGGATCACGAAATCGATTATGCCTATGATTTCATCATTGAGTTGCTCCGGAGTACAAAGTATATGCGCATCGTCCTGCGTAAATTGACGTACTCTCAACAAGCCATGCAAAACCCCGGATTTTTCATGCCTGTGGACCGTACCGAGTTCAAAATATCTTATGGGAAGATCGCGATATGATCTTATCTGAGATTTATAAATCAGCATGTGAGCCAGGCAATTCATCGGTTTGATGCCATAAGATTGGCCTTCAATCTCTGTAAAATACATAAACTCCCGGTAATGATCAAAATGACCCGATTTTTTCCAGAGCTCTGTTTTTAGCAAGGTCGGGCCAATGACAAGCTCATACCCCCTTTTCAAATGTTCCTGTTTTTCAAAAGTTTCAAGAATGTGCCTAATCATTGCCCCCTTGGGATGATAGATAACCATCCCTGCCCCCACTTCATCGCTAAAGCTGAAGAGATCTAATTCCTTTCCGAGGCGTCTGTGATCCCTTTTTCTAGCCTCCTCCAGGTGGGCAAGGTACTTTTTAAGAGACTTTTTATCCGGAAAAGCCGTGCCGTAGATCCTCTGAAGCATCTTGTTTCGCTCATCACCTCTCCAGTAAGCACCGGCTAGGCCTGTTAACTTAAAAGCCTTGACATACCCGGTACTAGGAAGATGAGGACCCCGACAGAGGTCAATAAAAGAACCCTGCTTGTACAGAGAAACCGTGTCCTCGTCAAGTTCTTCCAGTATTTCAACCTTGTAGGGATCATTTCGCTCCTTGAAAAATTCAATAGCCTTGTTCCTGGGCATCTCAATTCGTTCGAAGGGCAAATCAGCCTTTACGATCTCGCCCATTTTTTTCTCTATCTTTTCCAGGTCTTCAGGGGTAAAGGTGTGAGGGCTATCAATATCATAATAAAAACCGTTTTCAATGGACGGACCTATGGCCAGCTTGCTACCTGGGTACAGTTCCTGTACCGCCTGGGCCATGACGTGAGATGCACTGTGCCTGAGGATATCCTTTCCTTCCTCAGAATCAAGCCTAACTGGTTCTATTTCGGTATCTTTCTCAACAGGAAAGTTTAGGTCCACGAGACTACCATTCACCCTGGCAGCAACGTATTGCCCACCCTTGCCACCGGTAAAGGCATCAATAATTTCGCTTACCTTTGTACCCCTCGGGAAATCTTTCTCAGATCCGTTTTGAAATCTAACCTTTATCGCTTCCATCCCTCTTCTCTCTCGCTCTCTTTTTAACACCAACTAAAAAAAAAGCACCTTAGGAGACCGATCCGAAGGCGCCTTGGCAGGGTCAACTTACAATTCGGCTACTTTTTTTAACAAAACCAAACTATGATGTGATAGATATTGAATCAATATAGGTTCTTGTAAAGACCGAAACTATCAGTTAATCAAGTAATAAAAAAATGGTAGGCACGGGCGGTTTCGAACCGCCGACTTCTACCGCGTCAAGGTAGCGCTCTCCCCCTGAGCTACGTGCCTCCACTCAGCTTAACTTGTATAATCTCTAACAATTCACGAAAAAAGTGTCAAGAAAAAAGAGAGCTTTAGAGTAGATTCGCGTCATGAATAAAAACAGAGGAATACACATCATAAGCGGCTTTCCGGGAAAGGATTTTGGTCCTGAATTGAAATACTTGATCAGTGATATCGGCGTAGGGGGATTAATATTTTTTAGCGACAACATAGAAAATCCTCTTCAACTGGCAAAACTCTGTACCCGCATTCAAAAACACGCATTAGGCGTCCTGGATCGCCCTCTCTTTCTAATGATTGACCACGAAGGAGGGAGGGTCCAGAGGTGTGGAAAACCGTTCTTTTTAATTCCCGCTGCATCTGAAATTGCCAAAAGTGGTATCGATCCCAAGAAATACCCGGAAATCGCTGCCAAGGAATTGAAGCTGGTTGGTTTGAACGTGAATCTCGCACCTGTTGCCGATATAGAACCACGTTCACCCCACCAGTTTCTTCGGGGGAGAACCTTTGGGGACAACCCCGAAATCGTTTCCCGATACGTATTGGGTGCATTGCACGTTTTTATTCAAAATAGTATCATACCAACAGTTAAACACTTTCCCGGGTTGGGAGAAGCAGTCCAAGACCCTCATGAAACCCTCCCAGTAATAAGACGCAACCTTGCCGAAATCATGAACTGGGAACTGGTTCCGTTTGCCAACGCAATAAAGGCTGGTTGTCCGTGTATGATGACTTCTCATGCTCTTTATCCCGCAATTGATGAAAAGCTACCTGCCACGCTTTCAAGAAAAATAATGGTAGAACTATTGAGAAAACAGCTCGGGTATGCTGGCGTTGTTATTAGCGATGATCTTGAAATGGGGGCAATTTCCAAGTTCGGAGATCTTGAAATAGTCCTTGATCTTGCCATGGAATCGGAAAATGACTTTTTGCTTTTCTGTCATGACATAGACCTCGTATCGAGGGCACAGGAATTTTTAAACAGTCACATGGGTTACGAGAAGTTCACAACTTACCACATAGATTCCCTCCCTCGCATAGAACAGCTGTACGGTCTGCTGGACAAAAATAACATCATTCCCGACATTGAAAAAGTAAAAGAATATTTCAAATTATGATCAGTTAGCACCGGTGACATTAAGAAACTCCTTGGAATTTCAATTGCATTTTGGTAGGAACAAAACTTACAATTTCTAAGGGAGACAAGGAGAACTGAATGGTGGAAAAAAGAAGAATTCTTAGCGGAATGAGGCCTACCGGCCGTTTGCACCTGGGTAATTTTCACGGAGCCCTTGTGAATTGGCTACAGTTACAAGAAGAATACGAATGCTTCTTTTTCGTTGCGGACTGGCATGCTCTTACCACAGATTACGCCAACCCCGAATTTATCAAGGAAAACACTTACCAGATGATAATTGACTGGTTAAGTGTGGGGTTAGACCCCGAAAAATGCACCATTTTTATCCAGTCTCAGGTGAAAGAACACGCAGAACTTTACCTACTCCTGGGAATGATAACTCCCCTCGCCTGGCTGGAAAGGAACCCAACATATAAAGAAATCCAGGCAGAACTGCACCAGAAAGACCTTGCAACGTACGGATTCCTGGGATATCCGGTACTTCAGGCAGCAGATATCATTATATATCGTGCCAATGGCGTACCCGTGGGAAAAGATCAGTTACCGCACGTTGAGTTAACCAGGGAAATAGCACGTCGTTTTAACTACCTTTACAAACAGGCCATTTTCCCTGTACCAGAACCGCTCCTCACTGACACTCCCCTGCTTCCGGGACTCGATAACAGGAAAATGAGCAAAAGTTACGACAACTGCATTTACATTTCAGAAACTAACGAGGAAACCGTTAAAAAAGTAAGCAGAATGTTTACCGACCCGAAAAGGGCTCGTCGTTCCGATCCGGGAACACCGGAGACATGCCCTGTTTATGCCTATCACAGGTTGTATAACGAACCGGAGCGCACAGAAAACATTGCTTCTCTTTGTAAAGAGGCCAAAATAGGCTGTGTCGAATGCAAAAGAGAGATGGCCGAAAAACTGGTAGAAGCGTTGAAGCCCACTCGGGAAAAAAGAGAGTACTATGAAAAAAACCCCGATAAGGTTAAAAAAATAATAGAAGAAGGGACGGAAAAAGCCAGGTCTGAGGCACAAAAAACCATGGAACTGGTTAGAAAGGCCTTAACTCTTGCTGACTGAAGGTCGCATCTGCCATAATAACCATGAACGGCACACCGGTGCGTTTACAGAAAATAATCGCCAGAAGTGGCAAGGCTTCGCGTAGAGACGCGGAAAAACTCATCCTTGCTGGGAGAGTCACATTAAACAATGCAATAGTTACGGACCTGGGAACAAAGGCTATCCCGGGAATTGACATTGTCAAGGTTGACGGGAGAGAAGTTCGTTTTGAGGAACTAACATATGTTCTTCTGTACAAGCCAAGGTTCTGCGTAACCACGTTAAAGGATCCTCGCAACAGATACTGCGTTGGGGATATTTTAAAGAAATGGCACGTTAGACTCTACCCTGTGGGGAGGTTGGACTACGATGCCGAAGGCTTGCTTTTCTGCACAAACGACGGAGAACTATCTTACAGGCTACAGCACCCTAAGTTCGGGGTAAAAAAGACTTACGAGGTAAAACTTTCGGGCAAACCCTCTAGACGGATGTTGAAACAGCTTTTAAAAGGGATAAAACTGAAAGAGGGAATCGCCAGAGCAGATAGAGTTGAAATTGTAAGGCATACCAGCAAGAACTGCTGGATACTACTGACATTACACCAGGGATGGTACAGGCAAATAAAGCGAATGGGGCAAGCAATAGGCCATCCCGTACTTAAAATCAAACGTGTGGGGTATGGACCATTAACCGTAGGTGGTCTTAAAGCCGGTGAAAGCAGAGTTCTGGCAGATAGTGAAGTCATGAACCTCTATGAGGAAGTGGGGCTCCAATATGGGAAAAAAATTGACGGTTGACAGGTATCGTAGGGGAGATTCAGATTCCTGGAAAACCAAAGGTAGAAAACGCTTCTCCTTAAAGAGCATCATAGCCTGGCTTATCGTAATAATATTACTCCTTCTTGCGGCAGGAATTTTCTTTCCCGTTTCCACAGATAAAGGCTCAACAGGATCATTCATTGCCATATTTCCTAGGCAACTCGTTCAAGTAGAATTGCTTGTAAACGGTAACAGGAAATATGTAGAAAACAGAGGAGAAGTACACGTACTCCCCGAAGATAAACTCCGAATAGTTGACATAACTACAGACGGTCTGCTACCCTGGGGTATCAAGTTAATTTCAGATGGCTTTCCAGCCGAAACGCTAACAAAGAAAAGAATCCGCCTGATCGACTTTTGGCCCCTTAACTTCTTTAAAGAACCCCACAAGATTAAAATTACCTTCCTTGCCTGGGGAAACCCCATCGGTGAGTTTACGATCGTTGGTGAGCTTGGTTACCAGGACTGGCTGAAGCTGGCAGAGGAAACAGAGAATATTGAAACCAAGATATTTTACCTAGAACAGGCCTCGAAGTTACCTTCAAAGAGCATATTCGTTGATTTAAAACTAGCAAAGCTTTACAGCCAGAAAGGCGACTGGGGGAAAGCCGCACAAATATACCAGGACATCGCCTCGAGAAGTGATTCGAAGGAAATTACGGGAATGCTCCTGGAAGCCTACAAGAAAAGCAACCAGGTTGATAAGGCTTTAAAAACTTACCTCTTACTTATCCGCAAGGAACCGAAAGTTCAAATACTTAGCGAGTTTTTTTCATATCTTGAAAAACACAAAAAATCCTACCAGATAGCAAAGTTTCTGAACGAGAATTCTCATCATATTCCTACTTCATTGAAAGCACCATTCTATGCGTACCTTGGCAGTCTTGAGGCAAATCTTCGGAAGTGGAAAGCCGCCACCATTCACCTTGAAAAAGCTATCAGCCTTGGGGCATCTGATCCGGACATCTATTATAATTTAGGTATAGCTTATAGGGAACTGGGATCCTATGGCTTGGCCAAGAAGTACCTCCAGAGATACCTGAAGAAAAAACCGGAAGACAGCGAGAGTCAATTGCTCCTAACTCAACTCTTGCAGCAGGAAGGAGAGCAACAAGCAGCAATAGAGCAAATACGAAAACTTATAAAGAAAGATCCCAAAGATCTTAACCTGCACCTGCAATTGATACATCTTTTGAAAAAAACTGGCAAAAAAGAAGAGCTTCTTAACGAGTATGAAAAAGTCACCTCGCTTGATCCCAAGAACAGGGTTGCCTGGTATAACTTGGGAGTCCTTTATTTTGAAAAGAAAAGCTGGGAAGATGCGGAAAAGGCATTCAAAAAGGCTCTTGCACTCAAATCAGACGACGTAGATACGATCACATATCTCGTCCGGGTACTAGGGGAAAGAAAAAAGTATAAAGAAACAATACCGCTTTTGAAAAATCTGATCAAAAAGAACCCAGACACCCAAGATTACTATGACCAGCTTTTTACAGCTTACAGCGAGCTAGAAGACTATGCCGACATGGCAAAAGATTTTAAAACAGCCATAAAGAATCATCCAAAAAGCGAAAAATACTATCAATACGTTATCTACGCGCTGCTAAAAAAGAAAAGGACAAAAGAGGCTTTAAAATACTATGAAAGACTAATAAAAATAGCTCCAAATAACCAGAAGTACTTGAAAGAAGCTGCAACCCTTTACGAAAAACACGGTTACTACACGGAAGCGTTAAAGCTCCTTGCTCGCTTACTGAAACTTAACCCCGATGATCAGGACGCTCAGGAAGCTTACCTGAGAGTCAAGATGAAGAATCTCAAGATTAAACAGGGGAAAACGTAGACATTGATAGTGTCATTTCATCCCTGCATAGAAATCGGCATACAATCCATAATCCATGCGCAGCAATTAACAAGGGAACAAGTTGACCTCATAAAGTGCGCCTCTGCCATAATACTACCCCAGGGTATAACACCGGACATCTATCACTGTTGCAGGAAAACTTGCAAAAATGTCTTCCCTAACTACGATCATCGATTCCCAGGAGAGGGTAAAGTTGGTGACGCCATACTGTGCAAGCACTTCAGGCTGCCTCATCCGCGAACTGAAGTATACGGACGGGTTGAACATTTCATTGAAAAGCACTTGAAGAAAGGCCACCCCCTACCCTTCAAGTATCCTTTTGTTCTCAAGGCCAACCAAGGTGGTGAAGGGAACATGGTTTTCCTTATAAAGGGCGAAAATGAGCTGACAGAAAGGGTTTTCCTCCTAATAGATTCTCAAGAACACGCCAGGTACCCCGGCATGGTAGTACAGGAATACATTAACACGGGAGGGAAGGACTTAAGAGTAATAGTAATCCACAGGAAAAGGTTTTATTTCTGGCGGATACAGCCAGATCCCATGAAATGGAAAACGAACGTATCGGAAGGTTCTGTAATCGATTTTAACGTTGCCCCGGCTACTAGAGAAGCTATCGGTTGGTACCTGGAGCCCTTCCTTAAAAAAACCGGGATAAACCTTGCCGCCATTGACGTATTATTCCGAAACGAAAAGCCACTGTTCCTTGAAATTAACTACTATTTTGGACGAAGGGCCCTCGGCGGATCAGATAGATTTTACTCTATTCTCAGGGACGAAGTGGAGCACTGGCTTACCAGCGTGGTTGGACCACATTGGGCCGAGTACAACGAATGGTGAAAGTATCTCTGAAGGCTATTTAAAGCCAAGGACAAGATTGACTTTTGGAACCTCTGATTAATTCTCCGTATTGCCAGAGGGTTTCTTGTACGTCATCCGGCTCCTCTGATCTAGTGAGGGGCAGGCTCGATCCGGTATCCAGCCAGAGGGAGGTAGATTCCTGCCCTTCGATATATTTCGTTACTCAGGACGACGCTCAAAATAGGCTTTGCCCCGGCCGGAATGACGGATTTTGCGTTGTGCTTGTGCTAGTCTTTTAATTAATTCCTGAATCCGTGACGGAGTTTTGTGGCTGATTTGTTTAACATGTCCAAGTTGCTGATTATTGGCCATATATCCAGGGCAGATTATTCTTCATCTTGTCAAGCAATCTTTTTCCGCCCTGCGGGTCGTCGAGGTGCACCGCATCTTCGGCGTCATCGCCCGCCGGACATAGCGTACTATAGTCCGCCGGGCTCTTCCTTGCATCTCCGGCCCAGGGGAACGATCACGGATCCAGGTAATTGCTAGTTCTAGAAATCAAAACTTATCGGAGTTTCCCCCTATGCAAAACTCCATCTTGAGTGAGAAACCGATGAATCGGTTAATGACGTAACTGGTCCTTCGTTTACCCACGGTTAAAACCGTGGGCTAGTGAGAGAACCTTATAGGGTCACGCCGTGAGCTAGTTTCCCCTGTCACCCACTGTTTCATCTGCGGGTAGCCACGGATTCAATCCTGGGTATAGGTTTTTGATTCTCATTTTTTTTCTACCGATTTTTTGTCTTTTGTTAATACGAGCATCTCTATAACCTGAATCCGTGATCGTTCGCGTTTTGTAACGGCCTATCACCTTAAAGAGACATTGGGATGGTAAACAAGCATATCAGGAAACTTTTACAGGTGTTGGTTTTTACTTATACGGTGACTGGAAAAATCGCCCAAGAAACTAATAATCTTCTCAGCCCTCTTTTCCCAGGTGAAATTCTTGGCTCTTTCGTATGCATTTTGAGCCAGGCTTTCTCTAAATGTCGGGTTTCCAATTAGCTTTTTTATCCCGTTAGCAAGAGCATCACTATCTCCGGCAGGAATAAGCATTGCTTCCTTTTCAGTTACCATCTCTCTTGTGCTGGGAAGATCAGAAGCAACTATTGCAATCTTTGCAGCCATATATTCCAAAAGCTTGAGAGGTGATGTAAACCTATTGCCTATCAAACGATCACCGGTAGTGGGGAGGATACCAATGGTGGCTTCTCTTAGTGCTTCACGAACCTGAAAGGGTGGAATATAGCCCGATACGCTGATTTTTCCATCTCTCTCTAGAATCCTGAAAGAAGGCGTTTCCGTGGCTTGAGCATCAATATCTCCGATTACTTTTAGCCTTACTCCTTCAAGCTTCAACATTGCTTCCAAGAGGGTTGCCATCCCTTTCCATTCATACCTAGATGACCCAACGTAATAGACTTCACTGCAAGGCTTTGAACAGTCTTTCCCCGATAAATCCTCGACCATCGAAACTCCTGAAGGTACAACACAATGCGGAGTAGACTTACCAAGATCACAGACAATTACTTCTTTCAAACCGCGACTTATAAAAACCAGACCGTCAACATGCTCAAACACGTATTTTTCCATGCCGCCAATTTTGGGGTTCTTGTGGGAAAAAAGCTCGTGAACTTCGTATACCAGCTTAAGATCGGCCGGAATCAACCTTAAGAGTGAATAGGCTACTTTGAGATGACGGGTGTACACGACAACCGATGGATCAGATGCTGCAATCTCTTTGATGGCTCTAATTAGCTTTCTCATATATCCGCCGGTCCAGGTAAAGGGACCCCACTTTCTCCTTATGGTCCTCACGTGAAGCTTTTGAGATCGCTCTAATCCGTAAAAACTATACACATCTCGATCCATACGTGCAGGATAAAAAAATACGGGCACACGTTTACCCAGCGAGCAAACGGTATTCAGTACCTGGATGCTCCTTGCATTCTTCGAGGGTAATTCTTCCGGGTAAGGATAGATTACCAGCATCTATGAAAACCTGAGTTTATCACATCAAAAACTTCATCCACGGATATGAGATTCATACACCATGGAGAATCACAATATTTCCTTACACATGGATTACATGGAGGTACTTTCCTGATCACCTTATGTTTATGTAGATCCTGATTGGGACCCGTATGTTCTATGCGACTTGGTACAAAAAGGGATACCGTTGGAGTCCCGACAGCAACAGCTACATGGAGTGGCCCGGTGTCATTAGTTACAAGCAAATCAAAATTTTTTAAGATAGCAGGTAATTCAGACACCTTGTACTTTCCGGCAAGATTTATAACCCTCTTCTTGCTCGCTATCCCATCAGCTATATCCTGGCAATACCGTTTTTCCCCCCTCGCACCCAGTAGAACAAGAACGACATCACTGCACTGACGGATAAGTCTTTTGCCCAGGGCAATAAACTTTTCTTTAGGCCACACGCAATATTTTTTTGCAGCTAGCGTTTGAAAACCAATGTATTTTTTTGTTCCGGACTCTTCACAAAATTCATGCAACCTGCTGCTCCATTCTTTTTGGCTTTCTACTTTCACTTCTAGGTAAAGGTTATTAACAAAAGATGCTCCGCCACCCACGATAGTTCTAAGGACATCAAGCCTTTGCTCAATTGCGTGGTGATCATCAACATAGGTAACCCTTCCTGATAAATATGGAGCAAGTTGGTCGTCTCTAAGGCCACTCCTTAATATAAAGGGGACACCGGCAAGATAGGCAACTCCACCCGGACATGGATCGCTGTCATGGAAAATAAGACACAAATCAAAAGATTTTGAGCTCACCCTCTGGTATAAACTCTTAAGCTTCCTATACCCTCCATGGTAGGGAATAAAATCATCCACACATTCGACTACCCGGAATAGTTCCAGATAGCTTTTTTTCAACAACCATGTAATTTCGGCACCAGGGAAAATCGACCTAGTAGAACGGATAGCCGGAAGTGATAACACCGTATCTCCCAAAGCGGTGGAAGAAACCACGAGGATCCTGTTGACCTGTTCCCTCTTAAGTTCGCTTATCGGGCGAACAGGACCTAGCTTATTCAGCCTTTTTCGAAGTACCAGATCAAATAGCTTACTTTTTATCTTTCTCATCACGCCTTAACATCAAAAACCGATATCCAGTTTGCCAGGATATAAAGATTCCATAATTTCTTGGCAATCCTCGTGTTGTTTTCACGACTCGCAGAAATAAGGGCTTCTATTCTTTTTTTATCAAAAAGAGAATAGAAAACATCCCCTTGTTCCAGGATTATTTCAGTGACGTGCATATTTAAGGGCCCGACTATCCAATTTACCAGCGGAATACTGAATCCCTTTTTTTTCCTTTCAAAAAAGGAGCGGGGTATCCGATCCGTGAAAGCGTCCTTCAATAGCCGTTTACTATTTTTCTTCCCTTTTAAGCGGAAGGAAGGAGGTAACCGGAGAACAAAATCAATTACATTGTGATCCAAAAAGGGCGATCTTGTTTCAAGACTGTGAGCCATAGACATTGTATCCACATAATGCAGGATATCTCCGGGGAGATACGTCTTAAGGTCAATATATTGAAGCCTTGTAAGCAGAGGGATATCCTTACCTGGGTCCCATTGAGTAACTGTATAATAGGGCAAGTTCTTTTCAATTAAGGGATAAAGTGGACCGCCTTCATTATAGCAAGAGAGTTTATCCTGAGAATTGAACACCGTTAGAAATGCCAGATAAGGAAAATCCCAAATGTCAAGTAACGCCATATCACTTGCACTGACAGGGAACCTGAGGTGCTTTCTGCCAGGGTTAAGCATTCCCTCCGCCTTGCAAACTACACGTCGCAGTAAACCGTATACGTTTTTTAATCCAGCTGAATGCAACCTCGCTACTCTTAAATACTGGCTGTATCTCTTGTACCCGGCAAAAGCTTCATCTCCCCCGTCACCGGAAAGAACGACCTTGACATCCTTCGAAGCCACCTCGCTCATGTAAAAGAGAAGTATGCTGGTTTCATTGCCGAAGGGCTCACCGAATCGCTTAACAATTTCGGGAACAATTTCAATTATTCGAGGTTCAACAATCACTTCAAGGTGATCCGTGCCGAATTTCTTTGCTATCTCCCTTGCATAAGGAAGCTCGTTGAATTTCTGCTCCTGAAAACCTATCGAAAAAGTTTTAATGTTACTTGCCTCCTGGGCCATGGACGCAACCACCAACGAAGAATCAACACCACCGGAAAGAAAGGCTCCGACAGGGACATCCGCAACCATTCTGAGCCTAACCGCTTCATCAAAGAGTTCTCTAAAATGCTCCAACGCTTCACCGTACGAAAGATCAAGTGGCTCGAAAATGTCTATATCCCAGTACGATTCGTATCGTAGAATCCTTCCTCCCTTAACTAGCATGAAATGTCCAGGTAAAAACCTTTTTACGTTTTTTACCGCCGTGCGAGGAGCATTTATGTAACGAAAGGACAAGTAGAGATCAATGGCTTCCGGATCAAGTTCCATGGATACAGGGGCGAGCTCGATAAGTGCCGGAATTTCAGAAGCAAAATAAAATCCGGAGTGGTCATGGTAATAAAAAAGCGGTTTTACACCCAGCCTATCCCTCGCAAGGAAAAGAGATTCTTCCTTCCGGTCATATATAGCAAAGGCAAACATGCCATTAAAAAGCCGAAGACATTTTTCCCCGTAGCGGGCGTATGCTTCGAGCAATACCTCTGTGTCGCTACTGGTCCTAAAGCTTACTCCTTCTTTCTCAAGCCTATCCCTTATGCTTTTGAAGTTGTATACTTCACCGTTGTAAACGACTTGGTACCGACCCGAACTGTCAGACATGGGTTGATGGCCGCTTCGAATATCTATTATTGAAAGCCTCCTATGCCCCAGGGCAACTGAGTTCTCAAAAAAGAAACCCTGTTTGTCTGGGCCTCTATGTGCAAGTAACCTGCAAGCTTCGGCCACTTTTTCTCGGTGAGGCTTATCGTTTAAAGTTCTATTAACCCCTACTATTCCACACAATTCTATCACCTACTAAAAATCAACGTAACGTAAACACATTACAAGTATTTACCAGAACCTCTTAATTGATTCATCCCTTACAATCAACCGTGTCCCTAAAAGATTAACACCAATAATTATCGAAGAATTATCGTTTCTAATATGCTAATAAGGTAATACATGGATCTATCTACCTGAACAAAAATATGAAAATTCATGTTGACTGCCACATCAACAATCATTTTAAAACGGAAACAAACAATAACAGTGCAAGAAAAGAAAGTGAAGTCGGAAGAGATTAAAAATATCTTGATAATTCGCGACGACCACCTTGGAGACCTCATATGCTCTCTTCCCACAATTGTAGCATTGAGGAAACATTTTTCGCACAGTATGATCACGATTGTGGTGTCTGAATCATGTAGGGAGATAGTAGAAAATCACCCTGCGATCGATTCTGTCCTGGTACGGATAAAAAAGAAAAGAGGTTTCTTCAGCAAAACCATAAATTTTTGGGAGAGAATCAAACTGCTCCACACGATAAGGAAGGGAAAGTTCGATCTCGTTGTAGCTCTTCGGTCCAGATTCTGTACCAGGCATGCATTGATGGCCGCGTTTTCCGGAGCTCCATTAAGGCTTGGACACAGAAGCAAAAAGAAAAAGCATGTCCTTCTTAACGGGGCATTTAATATATTTCCCTCGCATTTCAATCAGGAACAGCACGAGCTTATGCGAACCCATGACATTGTGAAGGAAATCGATGTTCCACTTAACGAAGTAGTTTTCGGCCTTCAAACAAAACCAGAGCATGATTACACTGTATCCGAATTCCTGGAAACCAGGGGCATCCGAGAAGATCACCTCATTATCTGCTACCATGTGAGCGCATCTAAGCCGAAAAAACAGTGGCCACTGGAAAACATGGTATCGTTGATTAACCTTGTCCAGAACAATTATCCCGACATATTTAATGTTCTAACATATGATCCCTTCAACTCGCGGCACAAGGATTTCCTGGAACAAAACTTAAGCGGTGAAATAGCAGTTTTTGAAAGCAAAGAGTTCATGCAACTGGCTTCACTTTACCGAAAGTGTGATGTCCTGGTATCACTAGACGGTGCTCCCATGCACCTTGGTGCAGCACTGGGAGTACCGACTCTTGGCATTTTCGAAGCCGAAAACACAATGTACTGGGCTCCCTGGGGAGAGAAAAACGCATCCATCTCGGGAAGGGGAGAAATAAACAGCCTTCTCCCGGAGGAGGTCTTTGAGAAACTGGATAAATTGATCAAGACTCATGCGTTAAATAAAACTAAGAAACTCTAATAAATTCAAGTTACCAGAATTAATGGATCGACCCATAAAAAATTTGCAACAATCTGTCGCAAGGAGTCTGCAAAATTCAGACGATTCAGCAATCTATTTGTAGTATCAACGTCATGGAAATTGCTTCGCTGCGCTTGCAACGACTGTGCTTTAGCTTTTTGTTTGAAACAATATCTAGGAAGCCCCCTCTGGAGAGCAATTAAAGGACTAGGATGAGGACAATTCAAAATTTGCCAGAAGTGTTTAAAGAGCTTCCAGGTACTTCCTGGATTTCACGAAACGAAGAGGAACTCGAAGAGTTTCTAACCACACTGCAGGTTGGTAAAGCCCGCAAAGTAAAATCATCCACACATAGATTGGTGGTAGAAGCTGATAAGTTTTATTTAAAGGTATTTTGTAACGCCAACCCCTTGGGCAAATTTAAACTCTGGTTTCACGACATGGCACGTCGTGAATGGGAAAATGCAAAAAAACTGTTCGACTCCACAAGGCTTACAGCAGAACCTGTTGCGTTCGGAAGATCCCGGAATTTCTCGTATTTCGTAAGTAAATCCCTCCAACCCTGTGAGTCCCTTTCGGCATTCGTCCCTGGTAATTTGAATACCCTTTCTCTGAAGCAGAAGAGGGCACTGATAGAAGCCTTTTTAGAATTCCTGGAAAAACTCCGGGGTTGCGGTTTTTTCCAGCCGGATTTCCACCTTGATAATATTCTCATAATAAGTAAAAACGACGACGGGTATCAATTCTACATAATTGATTTACACAGGGCTTCCTTTACCGATGCACCCCTTGTGTTTTCAAAATGGGCTGAACAACTAACCTACATTTTGCCTTGTTTTGATTTCTTACCCTACGGGGATTTGAGACGGTTTTGGGTCATGCTGAAAAAACGATATCCCGAGATGGAAAAATACCTTCCATACGTAATCAGCAGGTCATACTCCCGCATGAGAGTTCACTGGTGTAAAAGGGAAAAAAAGATAAGACACGGGGAACATAGAATTAACCACGAGAAATTTGAAGGTTATCTTAAGCCTGATAAGCTACCCGAAACTATAAAGAAGCATCTAGTAGCTGAACCGGAAAACTTATTTCTCTTTTGCACTAACATATACAAGGATTCCAGGAGTGCCAAGATAGGGAGCCTTGAATACAAGGGTAACAGGTATATTTTCAAGAGGTATAACAGGAGAGGCTTCCTGCACTCGCTAAAATACAGGTTTAGAACATCAAGAGCCTTATCTCACTGGGAAAAAAGCATCAAATTCATTTATCGCAACCTACCCACGCCAGAAATACTTGCGGCCATAGAAGAGAGAAAGCGTGGTTTTCTTCACATAAGCTACGTCCTGTCTGCAATGGTCGGTGAAGGGGAAAGTGGCTTCAGAAATCACATGGACTATCTGGAAAGAAATTCACCAGAAGCTCTAAGACACCTAGTTTTAATGGTCTGGGAAATGCACCAACGTGGCATATACCATGGAGACGCCAAGCTTTCCAATTTCATACGGGATCCCGGCGTGCATAAATACGGGTACTATGTTATCGACCTTGACGGTTCTCGATTCAAAAGATCGGTAAACGCTTTTGAGCGACTCTGTGATCTGGCCGACCTTGCGTCATCCATTGAGTTTTTTGGTATTATTGATAACCCTTCAGGAATCATCTTTAACTATTACTTCAGCCTTGGAGGAGAATCCCCCAAGTACCTATCATTAAAGCGGAAGTTTTTCTATTACCAGGTGAAGAAGAAACTCAGTCACAAAAGAAGAAGACAGCTGGGCTAAAGCTTATTTTTAATCGTGTGCTTCTCTATTTTCTCCTTTTTTCTGAAAATTTTCGCAATTAAATGCCCATCGTGCAATACCCCGTATTTTTCGAAAAAGTACTCGAGCTCTTCTTTAGTAAGGCAAGATGCAGAGAAACAAAACTGTGCCAGATCTTTCACTCGCCATCTTTCAGGCAAACTTCCGGAATGAACCATGACTCTCTGGTTATCGATAATAAAAACCCTCGGAACATCACCCTCGAACCTGACCAGGAAATGGCAAAGGTAGAGGTCCTGATGATTTATGCCTGAATCGTGCATTTTTCTTACTATTCGTGCAAGCTCTTCAACCAGGAGTTTCCTGCGGACTCGTACTGCTTCACCGGAATCTGGCTGAAATTTTTCAAACCAGTCGCAGGCCCGGATAATGTTTTCAATGGCAAGAGTCATGGTAAATGACCTGCCTTGACATTCTCCATAGGCCACTGGAACCGCGGTAGGAACCCCTAGGCGGTTAAGATAAACAAGGGCTTCCCATTCGTTCCTAGCACCGAAAATAGGTCTTGTAAGCCGAATGATTTGCTTAAAATATTCCGTAATAGGTGACCGCAGGTATCTTTTGAGGAAGCAATTTACAGCTCCATCTTGGCTATCGAGGGTGATCTTAGTGGTGTACCTTTCTTTTAGTGCTTTCTTCACGATCCTTCCACCGGAGAATCGCATGATGGCGTCGAAAGTCCCAAGATCGTTTTCAAGGAGTAATCTTTCGAAATCGGAATTTACAATTAACCTGCCGCGATCCAGGGCTTTGGTTTTAATCCTGTTCATTTGCTTAGACCAAGTTCTTTTTCAAAAACTGCCAATGTCTGACTGGCATTCTGTTCTATAGAATATTTTTCAGCTTTAAGCCGAGCCTGCCTTCGCATTTTACCCTTTTCACTCGCTGGCAGTAGTACAAAATGATATAGTTTTTCCACCAGTTTCTCAACAATTCTCCGGGGTTCATCTATCACGTAGCCGTCAACAGACTCAGTTATTAGTTCTGAAGCACCATTATTAACCGTAGTAATCACTGGCGTCCCACACGCCATGGCTTCCAGACATACATTTGCAAAAGGGTCGTACCTGGTGGGCAAAACAAAAATGTCCGCAGATCGATAGTAGTCTTCGACATTCGATACTTCACCAACGAAGAAAACTGAATTGCCTATACCAAGTTTTCTAACTTTTTTCTGGTAAGTTTTTTTTCCATCCTTCCCCACAACCACGAGTTTTAAACCAACTCCCCTGGATTTAAGTATCGCGATGGCATCAAGCAAGTAATCCAGTCCCTTCCTTTTGAAATCCATGGAAACAAAGAGAAGTACAGTCTCGCTTCCATCCAACCTTAGTTCCTCTCGAACCCTGCCCTCTCCTGGAGAGAACCTCTCTAACTCGACACCGTTATAGACAACGTATATCCTGCTAGCTGGGTAATTGTAAGTGTTCACCACCTGAGATTTCACAAGTTTAGAATTGGTTATGATAATCCGGGTATTTTCCGGATTTAAGATATTTTTCTCCAGGGAGAGTATCACCCTGTGCCGCGGATTAGCCTGTTCCAGTAATCTTCGGAGTTTCCCAGGATAACGCACTTTCATCCACTGCGCGTGCAAAGGATCGGACACTCTGAAGGCATCCACGGGGTATGTCCTGGACAGCGCGTAGCTCCAGTCAGGCCGGATTTCACTGAGAATCCGCTGGCAGTTTTCATGAAACGAGAGGTTTTTTGTAGAGGAACTTCTATTCTTTACATGAACGCGAACGTGTTTGATACCACCACAACTGCTATCATCAAACTTGTTACTTAGAACGTACACCTCGTGTCCCATGGACGCCATTTCGGCACAGAGGTTCATACAATAGCGTTCTGCTCCACCCTTGAAGAAGCCACATTCTTTTCGAACTATCGCTATCTTCAATCTCTCTTAGGCCTCTCCCTTTACCCTATCAGTGTCTTCGACTTTTTATTTTTTCTATCTGGCGGGTTAGATCAAGCATGGTAATGCGCAAATCTTCGGGAGACTTTTCTCCCTTAATCCCTTCCCGCATGGCACCAAGTGCCGCTTCCTGGCACGCAGCAGCTATGTCGGCACCTGAAAAGCCTTCCCCGGCCAAGGAAGCAAGTTTAGCAGTGTCTATCTCCTCTTCCACCGGCTTTCCTTTGAGGTGGATTTTAAATATTTCTTCCCTTGCTTTCTGATCGGGCATGGGTAACTCAAGAACCAGGTCAAAACGGCCTGGACGGAGTAGCGCAGGATCCAACAGTTCCGGGTGAGCAGTAGCCGCCAGTACTATCACTCCCGTAAGCTTTTCAATGCCATCCATTTCGTTCAAAAACTGGCTTACCATTCTCTGGCCCACCTCGTTGTGGTACACACCACTTCGAATTGCGGCAAAAGAGTCTATCTCGTCGAAAAAAATAATACACGGTGCAGAAAGTCGTGCCTTTTTAAAAACGTCGCGAATCCCTTTTTCACTTTCGCCAACGTACTTTGAGATAAGTTCCGGGCCCTTTACCGCTATGAAATTCACCCCGGATTCCCTTGCCACGGCCTGGGCAACCAGCGTTTTCCCAGTTCCATGGGCGCCTGTTAACAGCACACCCTTTGGAGGTTCACAGCTCAGGGCCTCAAAGTATTCCGGGTACCTTATTGGCCATTCTATCGCCTCCCTTAACTTTTCCTTTACCTCATCAAGCCCGCCAATATCTCTCCAGTGAATATCGGGGACCTCAAGAAATACTTCCCTTATGGCCGAAGGTTCTATTTCTTTCAATGCTCCCAGAAAATCTTCCTGCGTAACGGTTATTTTTTCAAGGAACTCCTCAGGCAGACGTTGATTTTCTGACTCAATTTCCGGCATAAACCTCCTGATTGCATTCATCGCGGCTTCTCGGCACAGTGCGGCAAGATCGGCACCGACAAAGCCGTGAGTTCTCCTGGCCAGTTCTTTCAAATCAACATCTTCGTCCAGAGGCATTTTCCTGGAATGAATTTCTAGTATCGCCTGCCTCGCCGTAGCTTTTGGTATTGGTATAGCAATTTCCCTGTCAAAGCGTCCAGGTCTTCTTAGCGCGGGGTCTAGAACGTTCGGGATGTTGGTAGCTCCTATAACTATTACCTGTCCCCGCTGCTCAAGCCCGTCCATGAGAGCCAGCAACTGAGCCACCACTCTTTTTTCAACTTCCCCTTGGACTTCCTCTCGTTTCGGGGCAATGGCGTCAATTTCATCCAGGAATATAATTGCAGGTGCTTCTTTGGTAGCTTCTTCAAAAATCGTCCTTAGCGCCGCTTCGCTCTCACCGTAATACTTGTTCATTATTTCCGGCCCGTTTATCAGGAAAAACCTGGCATCAACTTCGTCAGCTATGATTCTCGCCATCAGAGTTTTACCTGTTCCGGGAGGACCATGCATTAGAACACCTTTTGGGGGATCAACGCCAAGGTGTTCAAAAAGCTCAGGATGTTTAAGGGGAACTTCAACTATTTCCTTTACTTTTTTCAGTTCATCATCAAGTCCACCTATGTCTTCATAAGTTAAGCGGGTCCTTCGCTCCACTTCGTACTGCATCTCTCCGCCTCGACCGATAATTTCTATCGCGGTCTGGGGGCCTACAAGTGCAACCGGCATGGGAGGATCTATGGCACTAACAATGAAAGAATGAGGGTGAGAACCCTTTTCTTTTATCCCGACTCGATCTCCTACCACAAGGGGACGATCCTTCAGAATTTCCTCGATTTGCTTTTCGCTGTGCATCCTGCATTCTGCACACCCGGAAAAATCAAGTATGACTCGCCCGGCAATACCTGGATTCGCTCTACGAATGGATACCTTTTCAAACAGATCCGTTCGAACGTTTTGCCTTGCTTCATCGTTAAGATGTATCACCCCCCTAGTTTCACGTTCAGGAGGGATTGCAACCACGCGAATTGCACTTCGTCTCCTGCCCAGGATCTCGATATAATCGCCAGATTTAGCTCCAATCAGAGCCAGGTCTCTAGTGCCGACCCTCGCTCGATAAGCGTGTTCATCTTCGGGGAATGCTTTTAAAACAATGAGCTGTAGCGTCTTCCGGCTGGTTTCTTGAACAGAATCTGACATTTTGCGTTCGACTTCCATAGGATTTTTGAGTTAATAATAAATGGCATCTGTAATTTGGTCAAATAGAGTGTTGGCTTTCACCACAGAGACACAGAAAACCCAGAGATGATTATTCTTTTTTGTCTGTTGCGAGATACCAACAGACAAAATACTCTACTGTTGTCGAAAACGACAACAGTACAACTAACCGAGATATCTTAATGCAAGACCTTTTTTTCCTAGGTGTAAAATGATTACCGACAACATTAATAGACTGACAGGAATAGTTATCGGGTGTGCCATCGAAGTCCACAAAGCGCTTGGACCAGGATTATTAGAGTCTGCATACGAGCAATGCTTATGTCACGAGTTAAAAATAAGAAAAATACCATTTGAGAGACAAAAAGCTGTACCCATAACCTATAAAGGAATAAAACTTGATTGCGGGTACCGTTTGGACATGGTGGTAGCAAACCGGCTCGTACTTGAGATTAAGGCTAGCGAAGAGATTTTACCCATACACGAGGCCCAGATTCTAACATATTTGAAGCTAACCGGTATAAAATGCGGACTGATTATTAATTTTAATGTCCCCGTATTAAAAGATGGTATTAAACGTTTGAGGCTATTTGATTAGAAAAATTATAGCATGCCACGAAGTGGCATGAGGTTTTTCTCCAATCGGCATCTCCCGATTGGAGAAAAAATAAGCACAAACTCAGTGTACTCTGTGACTCTGTGGTTAATTTTAAACAAAATACAAAAATCTCTTGACTTCAATTTCCACCACAAAGACACAGAAAACCCAGAGATGATTATTCTTTTTTGTCTGTCGCGAGATACCGAGCTATAGCAGACATCGAAATGGAGGAGAGCTACATGTACTTTTCTGGAACCGATCGTTATTATCTCACTAGAGAACTCGAAGAAATAGTGAACATTGCAATCCAGATGGAAAAACCGCTTCTTTTAACCGGTGAAGCAGGAACCGGCAAAACGCAACTTGCCTTTGAAATCGCTCGCTCTCTCAGGTTGAAAATGGAAGAAGCGCGCTGCAAATCAACGTTCCGAGGTGAAGAACTTTGCTACGTGTACGACACTGTTCTGCGCTTGAATGATTCAAGGTTCGGTAGCGGGGAATCTGGTAGAGACGTAAACAACATCTGGGACTACCTGAGATTTGGTCCCATCGGGCGGGCATTCCTGGCAGAAGACAGGCGGGTTTTGTTGCTTGATGAAATAGATAAAACTGACTCGGACACACAGGATAACCTCCTTGATGTCCTGGAAGATGGGTCATTTATCATTCGAGAGATCAACCACAAGGTGGTTGCGAAGAAACGCCCCATAATTATCATTACCAGCAATGCCAAAAGAGAACTATCCGATCCGTTTTTGAGGCGTTGTTTTTGCCACCATATTCCATTTCCGTCACCAGAAGAAATGGCACACATAATAAGACTTCATTTTCCCGACATAACTGATGAATTTCTTTTTCAATCAATCGACGTTTTTTACGATCTGAGAGCAAAAAATTTCGAGAAACTTCCTGCAACCGCGGAGTTGATCGACTGGATAGGGGCAATGAAATCAAGTGGTTGCCAATCTCCAAGTCGAGACGGAAAAATTCCCTACGTGGGAACTCTGCTCAAGAGAACCCGGGATATTATCAAGTTCAGGAATATGGTAGCCAGGAAATGACAAAAATGCTGGTTTCGTTTTTATATCATCTGAAAAACAGGGGAATACCAATAAGCGTAAAGTACGCCATGGAATTGGTGGAAGCCGTACAGAGAGGCCTTGCCCCGGATCTCCAGAGATTCTTTATCTTAGCACGGCTTATTTGTGTTAAGAAAGTGGAACATTACGATGCTTACGAACAGGCCTTCGCTTCGTTTTTTCTAGGGAAGGAGTTCAAAGGGGATCTAAAAAAAGAATTTGATATTCTAAATTCACCCCTTTTTAACAGCTGGCTTAAGCGTGAAATAGAAAAGGGGAATCTCAATAGGTCTTCAATTCACAAAATCCCCCTACCGGAACTTCTGGAAAGATTCTGGAACACACTCCTCGAACAAAAAGGAGAACACCATGGGGGGCACCGGTGGATTGGTACAGGAGGAACCTCCCCTTTCGGGCATTCAGGAAACAGCGCCGTAGGCGTAAGGGTGGGGGGAGAAGGAACACATTTTTCAGCCCTCAAGGTTATCGAGAAGCGCCGTTACATCGATTATGCATCTGGTTCATCCATCAGGATGGAAAACCTGGGCCAGGTACTACAGGCGCTCAAGAACCTTGCACCGGTGGGACCAGAAACAGAGCTCGACGTTGAGGAAACTATTTATCGAACCGCCAAAAACGGTGGCGAAATTGAACTGTATTTCAAAAGAGAGTTAAGAAATAAGCTAAGGATTCTGCTTCTTCTCGACAATGGGGGCTATTCCATGACCCCTTATACTAACCTTGTAAGCCTTCTATTTGGTAAGCTCAGGCACATCTTCGAAGACGTGGAAACGTTTTACTTCCACAATTGCATTTACGGTTACGTTTACATAAACCCGGAAAGAACCAGGTCTCTTCCGTTACAAGATTTCCTCTCCAAGGAACCCGATAGTAGGGTGATTATCATTGGTGATGCCAACATGGCCCCCACAGAGCTATTTCTGTCCGATGGGGCAATCGATTGGGAAACAAACGAAAGAATAACCGGGCTCGAATGCTTACAGAAGATTGCTGAACATTTCAAGTGCTCAGTCTGGCTCAATCCAATTCCGAAGTTCAAATGGAAAAGCCAGAGTCCGACGATTGAAAGTGTTGCCAGAGTCTTTCACATGGAAGATCTAACACTGGACGGGATAAAAAATGCCGTGGAATACCTGAACGAAAGGGGCAAAATATATTCGAAAAACTAAATAACCCTCGTCTACGAGACGAAGGATTTCATAACGGTTGATTAAAATCATCTCTTGGGGCAGGGTTGTTCCGGTTGTCATGCCTGCCTCCTGATCTAGTCAGGGGCTTCCTAATTCTGGATTCCTGCTTCCGCGGGAATGATGTGTCGCCTTGCAAAAATCCAAAATTTTATTTAGCTTGAAAGCGAGGGGTTTCCAACATCCCCGAAAGAGATACTAAGAAAACAGGGAATTGTGGCATACGTACAGAAGGAAATAAGGCATCTCGTTGGAAAGGCTCTTCATGACTATGACATGATACAGCATGGAGAGAAAATACTGGTTGCTGTTTCAGGTGGGAAAGACAGTTTTAGCCTTCTTTGGCTCCTCCATGAAAGACTCTCCCGGATTCCCATTACCTATTCGCTTTTTCCTGTGCATATAGACCTCGGCTTTTCCGAAGATAACCTCGACCATATAGAAAGCTTTCTCAAGACATTCCCCTATTCATACAAAATAGAAAAAACTGACTATGGTATTCGGGCTCATAGTGAGGAAAACAGGGAAAATCCTTGTTTTTTATGTTCGTGGCTCAGGCGAAAACGGCTTTTTGAACTTGCAAAAGAAAATAAGTGCAAAAAAATTGCCTTTGGCCACCACATGGATGACTTGATAGAAACATTCTTTATCAATATTTTTTACAGCGCGCAGATAAGCACCATGCTTCCGTACCAGGAATTTTTCGGAGGGGAACTTACGGTAATTAGGCCGCTATGTATGGTACCTGAAGAAAAGCTTCTGAGGCTCTGTGAACTCGAGAGAATACCGATCCTTGAGAATAAATGTCCTTCTGCCGGCAAGGGGAAAAGGGAAAAAATCAGAAAAGTATTGCAAGAATTTTACCGTGAAAATAAAAAGATAAGGGGAAACATTTTTCATGCCATGCATAACGTGAATTTAGAATATCTTCCAAAAAAGCGCAGAAAACGGGAAGGATAACCAATGAGCGAAAAAGAAATTGTGCTGATAGATGGAAACTCGTATATACACCGGGCTTTTCATGCATTGAGAGACCTAAAAAATTCCAAGGGGCAGCCCACCAATGCCATTTACGGATTTCTTAGGATGTTGGATAAGGTATTGAAGGATAAAAAACCAAGGTATGCCGCGGTCATATTCGACACCGGCAAACCTACCTTTCGTCACGAAAAGTTTCCCGAATACAAGATCAACCGATTGAAAATGCCCGAAGACATGGTGTCTCAGTTGCCATATATACGAGAAATAGTACAGGCCAGTGGGATTACAATCCTGGAGAAAGATGGGTATGAAGCAGATGACCTTATTGCAACAATTTGTGAATGGGCAAGAAAAAACGGTTTCAGGGTCACCATCGTTTCCAGTGACAAGGATCTTCTTCAACTGGTGTCCGATGATATAGCTATGTGGGACACTATGAAAGATATCCTGATGACGCCAGAGTTCGTATTAGAAAAATATGAACTCCCCCCGGAAAAACTGGAAGACGTATTCGCCCTTATGGGAGATACAAGCGACAACGTCCCAGGTGTTCCAGGAATAGGTCCGAAGACCGCAATAAAGTTAATTAGAGAGTACGGTTCACTGGAAAATGTAATTGAAAATGCCGACAAGATAAAGAGTAAAAAAATACGTGAAAATTTGAAAAAATATGCGGAACAGGCTCTCCTTTCCAAAGAGTTGGTCAGGCTCAAAAGGCACGCGCCGGTAGAAATAGACCTGAAGAAGTTTGCACTTAGGGAACCCGACTATGAGAAACTGGCCAAACTATACAGAGAACTAGAATTCAAATCCTTCCTTGAAGAGCTACCCGTCGATGTGGAACTAAAAAACAAAAGGCCTGGTGGAATCTTTCGCATAGTAGATACAAGCGAAGAGTTGGATAGGCTTTCGAAAGTGCTTAAACAATCTCGCTCCATCGCCATTGACATTATTGCTGACTCCCCCTTCCCCATGATTGCAAAACCTGTCGGCTTATGCGTGGCAACAGGTTCTGATGAAGCTTTCTATATCCCTCATAAAATTCTCGAAGGCAGCGATTTTCCCGGTAGACCCAAAAACAGTTCCTTTGAACCCTTGAGATCGTTTCTTGAAAACGGCGATATTGCTAAAAATGGCCATAACCTTAAGTATGTGCTTCTTGTCTTAAAACAGGCGGGAACAAACCTGGCTGGCATCGACTTCGATGCAATGATTGCATCTTACCTGCTCGATCCCGGAAAAGCTTCCCACAACCTTGAAGCCATAGCAAAGGAAGTCCTGGAGGAAGACTTGTTATCCTTCGAAGACATTGCAGGGAAAGGAAAGAAACAACTAAACTCTAGAGACATCAAATCCGAAAAGCTCTGCCAGTATATGTGCCAGAGATGCGTTGTATCGTGGCGTGTAACACCAATTTTAAGGGAAAGGCTCGAAAAAGAAAACCTGAACAGGCTTTTTTACGAAATAGAGATGCCCCTTGTCTCCGTTCTGGCTTCCATGGAAGCTCACGGAGTCCTTGTTGACAGATCCAAACTGGAAGAAGTTGCTAGGAACCTGGAAAAAAGGCTCAAGGTCATAGAACAAACCATCTACCAACTGGCAGGTGAAGAATTTAATATTCAGTCTCCTAAGCAACTGCGGGAGATTTTGTTCGACAGGTTGGGACTACCCGTTATCAAGAAAACAAAGACCGGTCCGTCCACGGATGTGGAAGTTTTAACAGTACTGTCTAAGGAACATCCGTTGCCCAAGGCTGTACTGGAATACAGGAGCCTTGCCAAGCTAAAAAGCGGTTACGTTGATTCGTTACCAAAACTTATAAATCCTAAAACCGGGCGTATTCACACTTCGTATAACCAGACGGTCACGGCCACGGGACGTCTTAGCAGCAGCGATCCAAACCTTCAAAACATACCCATACGTACGGAAGAAGGTCGTGAAATCAGGTCTGCCTTTGTTGCTCCACAAGGGTATATGCTCCTGTCTGCCGACTATTCCCAGATTGAACTCCGCATACTGGCTCATTACTCCAGGGATGAACTTTTGATAGAAGCCTTCAAAAAAGGCGAAGACATTCATGCGAAGACGGCTTCAGAGGTCCTGGGAGTCCCCATTGAAGAAGTAACCCCTGACATGAGAAGGCAGGCTAAGGTAGTTAATTTCGGGATAATTTACGGAATGGGGGCATACGGGCTTGCCAAAGAACTAGGCATTTCAACTTCGGAAGCGAAGGAATGGATAGAAAACTATTTTGCACGATACAAGGGGGTGAAACGTTTCATAGAGGAAACTATCGCTACCGCAAGGGACAAGGGATACGTGGAAACCCTCTGGGGACGTAAACGATACATCCCGGAGATAAACAGCAGGAACAAGAACGTTCAGCAATTCGGAGAACGCCTTGCAGTAAATACTCCGATACAGGGGAGTGCCGCTGACCTGATAAAAAGCGTAATGATACGTTTGCATAACCTGTTGCCAGAACAGCCCTTCAGAGCAAAAATGATCTTGCAGGTACATGATGAACTCATATTCGAAGTTGAAGAAGACGCCTGCGAGAAACTGGGCAGTCTCCTGAAAAAAGAGATGACTTCGGTAAAAAGGCTCAATGTACCCCTCGAAGTTGAGATAGGATGGGGCAAAAACTGGACGGACGCTCACCCTTAAAGATACATAAGGCCACCCGAGCTTTTCCGGGCGGCCTATTACACTCGCTTGCGTGAAGCTTCCTAAATTGTCGCGAAGAACCGAGGCTTACGAAGATTCTTTTGCCTTTTCCAGTTCCTTTCTCAGTTCTTCTGCTTCCTTTTTGTACTTTTCCGCTTCTTCCTTGTACTTTTCTACGTCGCTGGTTGACTCAAAGGTTGGTTCTTCTTCACTACTCTTTTTTTTTAAAAAAGGTAAGTCAGGGAGCTTGTCTTTCACTTCGTCATAACCTAGATAAGCCGCCAAGGCACCACCCAGTAGCAAACCTACTGGAATCGCTCCCGCCAGTAACTGCAAGAAGGGCTTCCACCAAATAATTATGCCAATGAAGCCAAAAAAAGCCGCTACAAGACCTCCAAGAAAAACTGCCATTGCTGTCCTCCTCTCCTAGAAACTTTATTCCATTACCTTCATTTCAATTCTTCGGAATTAAACTGATTTCAACTCCTATAGCATTTCAAGGATTCTTTGGCAAGATAAAATTATCACATGGTTCAAGAATTCGCGCCGGGGATTTTTACACGAATAACCCTGGGTGTAGTACTTTAGCCAATTCTTCCACCATATCCACTATTCTGGGGCCACTTCTACAGGTTAGCCCACATGGGAAACAGTAGATTTTATTTTTTCGAACAGCCCTTATTGATTTCCAACTTACACTTTTACGGATCTTCTCCTTGAGATCCTGTTCACAAAAGAAAATTATCTCGGGATCTTTCTTCTTAACCTCCCTTAAGCTTACAGTAAAATATGGCTTTGTTACACTTCTAAATATATTTCTTCCCCCTGCGAGCCTGATTACGTCATCTTGAAATGCTCCAGAACCAACAGTTACCAGAGGATTCCAGTTCATTATCCTGAATACAGATGGCCGAAAATCGAGCGAAGAAGTGACTTCTGCAATTTTTTCCAGACGCTTAACCAGGCTCTTTACCTTGGCCTCCAGATCTATTGCCTCCACCAGGCGCCCCAGTTTCTCAATGTCTCCGATAGCTGTCTTAACATCAGGCGGGTTCGAGTGGAAAACCCGGATTCCGTGCTCTTCGAGAAAACGGGCAAATTCAAGCTGGTGACTGCTAAAAGTGCAAACAAGATCGGGGGCGACCTCTAATATTTCCGGAATATTCGGATAAGCCCAAGTACCGAAAGTCTTTTTCGACTTTGCTTCTTCGGGATAGTCACAGTTCTCAGTTACACCGATCACCTTGTCCTTCACGCCCAAAAAGTATAGAGTTTCCGTATGAGTAGGTGCAAGGGATATTATTTTACGATCAACCATACCAACTCCATTTAATATTTAACCTCTTATGGCGCTTGCACTCGGTATCGAACCTGAATCCGTGACGAAACTTTATGGCTAATTTGTATAGTATAAGGTGAACGATCACTGATTCAGGCATTTGACAGATATTTTCCATGGTAGTATTAAACAGCAAGGAAAGAAAGTGCTTTTAACTACCGGTAACTACCAAAGGCCATGGAAGAAAGAGCTATTTCAATTGAACAAATTTCAAACTTCTTGGCGGAGAACCTTAGACAAGAAAAGAGTATACTTGTCGTTTATGTTTTTGGTTCCTACGCAAGAGGCGACACACACCCGGAATCAGACCTGGACCTTGCTTTCTTAGTGGACGAAAAAAGATATAAAACTGATCCTTTCGATGCCACGGCTCCAGCACACATAATATCTGCTAATATTGGAATCAAGTTCGACATAGAAACCGATGTAACGATTTTAAATTCCGCATCCATCGAAATGGCTTACGACATAGTAACAAAGGGCAAGTGTGTTTATTTTAGAGACGAAGACAAGAAAATCGAGTATGAAATAAAAATACGCAGCCTTTATTATGACTTCAGGCCCTTTCTTGAAGAACTTCGAAAAAAAACAATAGCCGAACTTTGAAAGGAGACCATGAAAACTCTGGAAAAGAAAATCCAGATTTTGAGAGAACGTATTAAAAGGCTCAAAGATATTTCCGCAAGAGCAAAATCGTTTGCCGATTATCAAAGATCCTACGATTTAAAAGACATGACTGAAAGAAACGTACAGGTTGCCATCGAAGCCTGCCTGGATATAGGGAAAATAATTATTTTCAAAGAAGGCTTAAAAGAACCGAAAGACAATAAAGGGATTTTCGTAATACTAGGTGAAGCAGGGATAATCAGCAGAGACCTCACTTCCTTTTTGATTCCGATGGCGGGCACACGCAATATTCTCGTACACAGTTATTACAAAATTGAAAACGGAATCATGTATGGAATATTGAAAAGACACATTGAGGATTTTGAAGCGTTTCTATCAGAGATAAAGAGAAATTACCTTCAGAAGCACCAACACTGAAATAGTCCGACCACTTAACCCTATCGACCGTTTTGAGGGAAAGGCTGGATTCTTGAGGTGCAAGGGGAAATTAGTGATCTCGCCAGAGATAAGTGAAGTTCACGGAATACTTGAAAAGATTCAACTTGCCAAGGATCTCTATTCTAAATTTAAACTACCATTGAAATCAAACCCGGAGGTAAAAATACTCTTCTCTGAGGTAGAAAGATTAATAGCAAGATCGAAGAGAATGATGGCAGAGATGGGAGTGAATGATCTCTGCCGGTCATGCGAAGAAGAGGAAGGTGGCAGTTGCTGCGGTGCCGGTATTGAAAACAGGTATGATGTAGTTCTACTTCTTTTGAATTTGCTGGCAGGGGTAATCCTCCCCATCTCACGGTATGATAAAAATAGTTGCTTCTTCTTAGGACCGGAAGGCTGCCAATTAAAAATTCGCCACACGTTATGTGTAAACTTCCTTTGCAGTAAAATTGAAGATAATCTCTCCCTTGATCAACTGGTATGGCTTCAAATGGTACTGGGAGAGGAGATGGAGAAAAGCTTTGTATTGTATGAAACTGTAAAAAATTTGCTACTAAAACTAACGGAACGCTAAATGATTGACCAAAAACTCGATAATACATTACAAGCCATCTCGGAATTCTTTAACCGGTACAAGGTCGGATACGAAGGGAACAAGGGCTACCGCAAAACCACCGATCTGTTTAAACTACACCGGGCGGTTGAAGATCTTGAGAGATTAGGATTAATTAACAAGGAACAAACCGTTTTTTGGGATCTTGGCTGTGGAGACGGCAGGGTCAACCTGTTTATGAGTTACCTAGTTAAATTTTCCATCGGAACTGAAATCGAGCCAACCATTTTTGAAGAATGCGAAATCCGAAAAACGGAAATAGAAGATGCCTTGAAAAAGAAGCACCTACTTCTTCCTCCTCCGAACATGTTCTTGTACCTGGGAGATTCACTCTCTAAGGCAACACAGGATGCCGTTTTCAGACATACGGGTTATCTCTTCAACGAAATAGACATATTTTACACGTACATTACCCTCCATGATCTTTTTGCCGAACAAATTATAAACAATGCAAAATCCGGAGCACTTTATCTGGTATATGGATTTAGCAAGATTCTGCCGTCTTACGACGGGATGGAACTGGTTAACCCCGACGTGGGAAAGCAAAATATCATGACTCTCTACAGGAAATTATAAGGTCTTCCCTGTTGTTAAATGAGTTTGTTCCCACGGTTAAAGCCGTGAGCTAATTGACGATGGGGAAGATCGAAGCAGCGCAATCTCAAAGAGTTTGATATTCCAAGGACATTGCTTCGCAATCTGCCTTTCGCACTCACCTCGTAATGTCAAAATCCCACAAATATTTAAGGAATCGTTTACTAGTGGCCAAAGCACGCCCATCTTCTAAATCTTCCGCCATCAGTGATCACGTCCATCAAACCACCAGGAACTGGAATCAGTCTTGGTGATTTGGTCTGCTATTTTTCGTCCTATATCTGTTTTCAGACGCTCTTTTGCGAAGTGAATCCATCGGGAGGCATACTTGTTTCCAAGATCGAGCTGTTCTTTCAGTTCCAGAATAAGTTCTAGTTGGTCAGCGTCATGGACCAACTGTGCTTCCTTGGTATTATTTGTTTTTAGTTCCAGCAGTAATTCTTCAATTTCATCACCAAAGGGTAGAGTTGAAGTAAGGTCTTCTATGGCTTCTTTCTCTTTTGCCTCCACGTAATGTTTGTTAACGTAGTTCAGGTCTCCGGTCCTGGTCTCAGGCAGATCATGAAAAAGGCACATCTTAAGCACCTTGAACTCGTCTACGCCTTCTTCCAGCTTTGCAAGTGAGAAACCTATTATCGCAACCCTGAAACTGTGTTCAGAAACACTCTGCTTACCGGTTCCAAGGAACTGGAAACCTGATCGCGGAGTCTTATTGAGCATACCTGCTTCAAAAAAGAAATTGACAATGTTTTTGAATTTATTATCCGTCATCTACTAACCCTGCTCAATTTCCACTATGAGGTCAATTTCCACCGGAGAGTTCAACGGTAATGAAGCAACGCCCACGGCAATGCGACTATGCTTACCCGTTTCATCGCCAAATACATCCACTAGAAGGTCCGACGCACCGTTTATTACTGCAGGCTGCTCCGTGAAACCCGGGGCTGACGCAACGTACCCAGAAAGGCGAACGATCTTTTTAACCCTGTCAAGAGTACCTAGTTCCTTTTTCAGTACCGCCAAAACATTCAAAATACAGGTACGGGCTGCGACCTTGGCTTCTTCCAGGGAAAGATCTCTCCCCACGATTCCTTCGCTTACGAGTTTCTTTTCTACTATGGGGATTTGCCCCGAAACAAAGACCAAGTTTCCGGTCGTCACCGCCGGTACATACGAAGCGACGGGTTCAGGGGCAGGCGGTAGTTTAATACCAAGTTTTTCGAGTCTCTTCTCGGGCATACTTTTTCTCCAGTCTCTTAATCTACCTTTTCTATAATCAGGTGCAAGATAAACGTTTCATCCCCTAAGGGATGATTAAAATCTGCCCAGATTAAATCATTTTCCACCTTCTTCACCCTGAAAGGGTGTATCCTATTTTCGTCATCCCTGTAGTGGAAAAAATCTCCGGGGCTGAGCGAGCTTTCTATGTCTAACTTATCAATTGGTATAGGAATGATCTTTTTTTCGTCGTAGGGACCAAAGATATCGCTTCCCTTTATTTCCATTACAACTGATTCTCCAGGAGTGCGACCCAGAACCGCATCTTCAATAACTGGCACTGCTTCCCCTTTTCCAACTTCAAAAGAAGCCTTAAACGATTTCATGTCCCTAAGGCTCCCAGTGGAGCCCTGGAGATAGATACTGTATTCGACGGTAACCTTTGATCCCACGGTAACTTTCATGGCTTCTCTTTGTTCCCTTTGTATCCAGCACGATTACGTAATGTTAAGTGTTTCATCGCTACCTGCAACCCCATATTATAAGTTGAGATGCGTGTCAACAGGATAGTTTCTACCTTTCGGCATCTCCATAGAGATAAAAGATGAATTGGCTCTGTATACACAGGGATAAGGCATAAGAGAAACCGATGAATCGGTTCTATGTTGGGCCTTGCCTTAATACCCACGGTTGAAACCGTGGGCTACGCTGTGATCGTAACTCAGGGTCATGAGCCAGCTAGAGCTTGGCTTCATCCGAGATTGATGAGATGAAAAGAAGAAGCATATAAAAACACTTCTTGAACAATTATTCCCCCTTATGCTATTTTGCAAGGGATTTAGCAAAGATATAAATTAAAAAACCAGGAGTTTCCATGCGCCCCATAAGGATCGCCCTTGCACAACTAAACATGGTGCTGGCGAACTTTGAGACAAACAGGGAAAAGATACTAAGTGCAATCAAGGAGGCAAGCGAGAAGGATGCAGATATCATAGCCTTCCCGGAACTTGCCATCTGTGGATATCCCCCCGAAGACCTTCTTTTGCAGTTGGAATTCTCTGAGAAGTCCATGAGGACTCTTCGGGAAATAGCTGAACAATCATCCGATCTTCCCATCATCATACTGCTGGGATACCCGGAACGAAAAGACGACACTTATAATAGTTGTGCATTAATCTTCAAAGGAGAAATCTACCATTCTTACCAGAAGATATTTCTCCCGAATTACGGGGTCTTCGACGAAAAACGATACTTTTCGCCTGGTTCTCTTATCCCGGTGTACGAAACAGAGGATTACAAGTTTGGTGTTGGCATCTGCGAAGATATCTGGCAACCAGAGGGCCCGATTATCGTACAGGCTTTTGCCGGCGATTGTGAACTTGTGATAAACATAAACGCTTCACCTTATCACAGGGGGAAACGCGAGTACAGGGAAAAAATGGTCGCAACGCGCGCAGCGGACAACTGCTTGCCCGTGGCATTTTTAAACCTCGTGGGAGGCCAGGATGAGCTTGTCTTCGACGGGCAATCTTTTGTATGTAGCCCCGAAGGAGAGATACTTGCAAGAGCGGGAGCCTTTTCAGAAGAAATCCTGTACGTTGACCTTGACCTTGATGAAGTAATGCGATGCAGGCTACAGGACCCAAGGCGTAGGGATTTCAAGTATCGTCGTCTGGAGAATTGTTACAATAACGTACACACGGTCAGGATTCCGGCCAGGTTGAGGAAGAAAGAATCAGCGATTGACTCCAGGCTTGTCTCTCCCCTTGAAGACGAAAACGAGGTTTGGGAAGCCCTTGTTTGCGGAGTTCGCGATTACGTGGAAAAAAACGGGTTTAAATCGGTAGTCATTGGATTATCCGGTGGAATCGATTCTGCGCTGGTGGCCACTATTGCTACCGATGCCCTTGGACCAGACAGGGTACACACCGTGTTTCTGCCGTCCCGATTTACTTCTGATGAGAGCTACCGGGATGCGAAGAAGCTTGCAGAAAACCTAGGAGTTCACTTCACTGTTATAGAAATTGAAAGGCTTTTTCATGCTTACCTGGAAGAACTTAAACCTCATTTTGCCGGGAAACCCTTTGATGTAACTGAAGAAAACCTTCAGGCCCGGATTCGGGGTAACATTCTCATGGCACTTTCGAACAAGTTCGGTCACCTTGTTCTTTCCACCGGAAACAAGAGCGAAATGAGCGTGGGGTATGCAACTCTCTACGGGGACATGGTGGGTGGCTTTGCCGTTTTAAAGGATGTACCCAAGACCCTAGTGTGGGCACTAGCAAGATGGAGAAACAGGAAAGCATCCCGGGAGTTAATTCCTAACGAGATTATTACTCGTCCTCCCACGGCTGAACTTCGCGAAAATCAGAAAGATACAGATACGCTACCACCGTATGAAATTCTGGATCAGATTTTATCCCTTTACATAGAAAAGGAGGAATCGGTAGAGGAAGTGGCCGCAAGGACCGGGTTCGACAGGGAACTGGTGGCGAAAGTTGCCCGAATGGTGGACAGGGCGGAATATAAAAGACGTCAGGCTCCACCCGGAATCAAAATCACTCATAGAGCATTCGGAAAAGAACGAAGAATGCCAATCACTAGAGGCCAGTGATCGCGAGACATGGAACCGGCCATACTGTTCTATAATCTTTTGATCTCACCACTAACCTTGCTTTCCACACCTCTCAGGTTTCTTTTTAAAAAAGAAATATCCCGGAGTAGTACTCTCTCGTACTGGCCATCCAGGCTCGGGGTCTACCCGGAACATTTTGTTGGCAAGTTACGGACCTCAAAGCACCCCGTAATTTGGATTCAAGCAGTATCTGTGGGAGAAGTTGGAGTTGCAAGACTCTTAATCAAGGAGCTTGAAAAACTACTTCCTCAGTCGACCATAATACTCACGGTTACCACCCCTCATGGTCTTTCCGTGGCTTCGTCGCAGGTACCAGACTCGGCCATTATACTTCCATTCCCCCTGGATCTACCAACCGTAGTTTCAGAAGCTTTAAGCGTGATACGTCCAGATATATACATAAGCATTGAAACGGAAATCTGGCCAAATTTAATTTCTTACCTCCACAGACTAAAGATTCCAGTAATTCTATTAAATGGTAGAATTTCATCCAAATCTTTCGGTAGCTACAGGGCAACTCGGTGGCTGTGGAAACCAGTATTGAAAAAGTTTACCCACGTATCCGTGATTACAAGTAAACACGCGGATAGAATCATTTACCTCGGGGCGGATCCCAGCCGAGTTTCCGTATCAGGAAACATCAAACTCGCTCAAATAACGGACAACGTGGATGAAAAGAAACCGGAAAGATGGAGAAAAGTTCTCAAACTATCGGACAAAACCCCTGTGGTCGTTTTTGGCAGCCTAAGAGGTGCTGAAAATGCCTGGATACCCGGGATTTTTACCAGACTTAAAGAAAAGAACCCCGAGGTTATCGGAATTTTCGCCCCCAGGCATCTCAAGAGAATACCAGAGCTTGAAAAAAGTCTACAGCAAAATGGGATAAAATTCCAGAGCCTCTCATCAATCTTAGATTCAGGAGAAGAACGCACCACGCCGGCAATTGTCGTGGATGTTATAGGTGAACTGGCCAGCCTCTACAGCATAGCGACTGTTACTTTCTGCGGCGGCAGCCTCGTTGCTGTGGGAGGTCATAACATCCTTGAACCAGTTTCATGGGGAAAACCAGTATTTTACGGTAGACACATGGATAATTTCTCCGACATAAAAGATACCGTGGAGGATCTCGGATTCGGTTACGAGGTAAAAGACAGAACCGAACTCTGCGAAAAACTCGGACACGCTCTATCTGACACGTCTTCTGAGACTTTCCAGAAGACAGAGTCAGGATCCAAAAATTTTGACTTTTATGCTCCCCTTAAAAACCAGGTCGAAATTGTTCTGGATATTCTTACTCGAAAATAGCATCGAGGATTTTTTTCCAGAGTTCAGGTTCAATACCAACGGGCGGCATTTTTTTCTTGAAGATAGCCTTGGAAAGTTCCAGGTCATCCATGGAGAGAAGTTTTTCCACAGATATCAGTTCATTGTAGCTAAAAGCATCAAGATGTCTATCCAGGAACTTGTTTAAAACCATCTCTAGTTCCAGGCTCGAACGTCGGGCCGCATGAAAACGAATCTTTTTTTTAATTTTCTCAGCATCCTTTGCCATATTGATTTTAAGCCCACGACCGAAACCGTGGGCCATATATCATTTCCACTCTATCTTCGCTTTTGACCGGAAAATCATTCGGTTCCGTAACGAACCAATATCAGTCACCATCAAACATTCTTCCTAGACCACCAAGAACATTTAGAACTGAGCCTTCGCCCTTGTCATGGCCACCAAGTTGGGGAGCCGCAGAATAGATTCGATCGGCCAGTCGACTGAAAGGCAGCGATTGCAACCATATTCGGCCAGGGCCTCTCAACACGGCAAAAGTAATTCCTTCACCACCGAATAAAGCAGTCTTTACGCTTCCGACAAATGAAATATCAAAATCTACCGTTGGCTGAAAGGCCACAATACAGCCCGTATCAATTCTCAGAGTTTCACCTGGTTGCAGATCCTTGGATACGATGGTGCCCCCGGCATGGACGAAGGCCATTCCGTCGCCTTCGAGTTTTTCCATGATAAAACCTTCACCACCAAACAAGCCAACCCCTATTCTCTTTTGGAAAAATATCCCAATGGATACTCCCTTTGCGGCACACAGAAATGCATCTTTCTGGCAGATCAGTGTATTTCCTATCTCTTTCAAGTCAACGGGTATAATCTTGCCCGGGTACGGAGCACCAAATGCAACCCTTCTCTTGCCGGAGCCCATGTTTGTAAAAAGCGTCATGAAGAGACTCTCACCGGTAATTAGTCTCTTACCTGCCCCGAGCATCTTATCTAAGAAGCCCTGGGTTTTGGTAGAAGGACTACCGTCACCGAAAATAGTTTCCATTTCAATACCATCTTCCATGTACATCATTGCTCCGGCTTCCGCCACGGCACTTTCTCCCGGGTCGAGTTCAACTTCCACGAACTGCATTTCTTCCCCGAAAATCTCGAAATCTATCTCATGAGCGATTTGTCCTTTACCAGGAAAGGGCGGAACCGGGGGAACAACGGAAGGGTCAGCAGAAGTGAAATAGCTTCTGAACTCCTCCACCTGCCCGGCAGGTGTCCAACCAGACATACCTTGGGTGAAAAGTAGCGTTTCTGGCGTAACACTGCCATTTCTTATCTGGTTTATTATGTCTTCCTTTCCAAGAGGCCCAACATGCTGATTTCCCTGGGCAATATACCACATCTTGGCATCATTCATGATTTTCCTCCTTGCAGAAAAGCTAGTTCAATCCGTTTTACACCCTGCAAACTTTACCTTCAATTACGAGTCAATATTAGCCGTAGTCCCAGAAAAGTTTCAAGCGAATCTTCTTAAATTCCTTGGTACTAAAAAGCACCCTGTAATCTTTTAGAGATGGCAGGCTTGTCAGACGCGCCGCAATTTTCAAGCATTCATCCCTAGTCCTGCCATGCACCATGGCGTATAAGTTATATGGCCAGTCGGGATGGGCTGGCCTATGATAACAGTGCGTCACTTCGGGTTGTCGAGCAAGGTATTCACCAAGTGAGTCGAGTTCCTCTTTGTCACAGTGCCACACGATCATTCCATTGGCCGTAAATCCGGCCCGTCGATGGTCAAGTACTGCAGCAAAACGTCGGATTATCCCCTTCTTATCCATGGATATTAGCCATTGCAGCAAAAAATCTTCCGTAACACCCAAATTGTTTGCCCACACGGAAAATGGTCTCGGATCAAGCGGTAAATCTTCCTGAACACAGCGAACGATTCGTATGTTTTCTTCCGTGGGCTCAAATTTACCTCTGGCATCTATCCTGGGATATTCATCTTCGTCCTCGTCAAGGTCGCTTACCTCACCAATAACATCAAGAACCATTGCCAACTTATACTTTTTTACAGCCGGAAGAATAATGGTCGGATGTGAACCGGCCTTTTTTCGAAGCTTCTCCACAACACCTTCAAGAGATTCGTAAGGTGGAACAGCTATCGTGAACCAGAGGTTGTATGAGCCAGGTCTCAGGTAATTGTGGCTGACCCCGGGATATTCGTTAATTACCTTCGCAACTTCCTCCACATCGCTCGAAGGAACCTTCATGGCCACTAGGCTAGTCTTGTAACCAAGGGCAGACGTGTTAAAAATGGCACTAATTTGCCGGATTATGTGATTTCGCTTTAGTCCATCTATATGGTTAATTATTTCAGCTTCAGATACACCAATGATATCGCCTAGTTTCTTGTAAGGACGAACTTCAAGAGGAAACCTGCGCTGCACCAGGTCAAGCACCCTCTTCTGCTCATCGGTAAATGAAATTTCTTCTCTACTCATGAGTGATAAACAATTTTTCTTTTTTGTTTTTATTCAATATGTATTTATAGTATTTAGCTCAACAAGTTGCAAGCAGGAAGAATTTAGCTTTGAGAGCCCTAGGGAAATGAAGTTTAGAGAAAAGAGGAAAGAGCATCTATGCTGCTGTTGCGGGAAGGAAGTAACGTTTTGCTGGACGTGTCCGTGTGGTTTTAGGATTTGTTATCAATGCATGAACGAAATCATGTGGGGAATGACCTGTAACAGGGTCATGTGGCAGTGTCCGGATTGTGGCGCCATCCGGCCCTTTTACCAAGATACTGATTATTAATACCATGCAAAGAAAAATAGCCATACTTTGGGACGAATCGTTTCTGTGGGGATTGATAGCTTACCTGGCCTTCAAATCGGCTCATATCCCTTTTGAACTCATCAGTACCGAAGATGTTTTGAACGGAACCCTTGAAAATTTTGATATTCTCATGGTTCCCGGCGGATGGGCAACCCAAAAAGGAAGAAAGCTGGGAAAGACCGGGAAAGAAGAAATAAGAGAATTTATTAAATGCGGTGGCGGTTTCCTAGGGTTCTGCGGGGGAGCAGGGTTAGCCCTTGATGTTCCAGACGGGCTTGCCCTGCTCCCCGTGAGGAGAAAAAAAGCCGAGAGGAGACTCATCAACTTCAGTGGCGGTGTCTTTTTGCAGCCAACACAGCCTTATCACCATATGTGGAAAGGAATAAACCCTCCATACGAGTTCTTTGTTTGGTGGCCTTCCCAATTTGAAATAGAAGACACCACCGCCGTGAGGATTCTAGCCAGCTATCAGAGCGCCGGAACTGATTTCAGGGTCTCGGACCTGAACGTGGAAGACATAGAGTGCTGGGGAGGGAAATGGGAAAGATGGGAAAGTATTTATGGAATAACCCTTAATCCCAAGGTTCTCTGGGGGGAACCTTCCATAATCGAGGGAAGTTTCGGAAAAGGGAAGGTGATATTATCATATGTTCATCTAGATACTCCTATGCATATGAGGTCGCAGTTAGCTCTCAAGAACACCTGTGAATACCTGTTTGATTCTTGTCCGGAGAAAATAAGAGACACAAAATCCAGTTTATCATGTTATGAAATGGGGGAAATTGTCCTCTTGGACGCAGAAATCATAGAATCGGCTTCCAGGATACGGAAGGCGGTTAACGGGTTCTACGAGTTTGGCTACAGGAATCTTCTCTGGAATTGGAGGAATCCCTGGCTGCTCCATTGGAAACGGGGACTAAGGGGGCTCGAATACACTACCCTGCTAGTAATGTCAAAGGAACTGACTTCCCGAATATTGAAAGGGTCGAAGCAAAAAGTTACTGTACGTTGTAATGGGTGGAAGAAAAAATTTCTGCGTCTTGAGAGAGAAATTAAGTCTTTCTTTGAACAAGCAACAAACCTACTAGGTAAAGAACGGTTTGCCCTGGATAATTCCTTGGGACCTTTAGAAAAATTATCAAGTAACAGCTCCGGGATAAATAGACTACGAAGTGAACTTTTTGGGCAGAAAATGTCCTTTGGGGGAAGGTATAGGAAATTAATAAAACTACTTGATGACCTCCTGTTTGCCATTCTTAGATGTGAAGATCATGGTTGACTCTTGCTTGCTTAACGGTGTTTCCAGGCTACTCGCCATCAAGGCAATTGAGATAAGTAAACAGAATGTGCCTTGGGACGAGTACTGCAAGATAATGTCTAGTTTTCTTGAAGAGCTTCGGCTTGAAAACGCTCCCAGCCAAAAGCCAGAAAAAGTAACACCGTCTCCCATAAAAAATGCCCGGATGAAAAATATTTCTACTACGTTTCATGGTGATGACTTTTCAATACTTACTTGTACCTCTTTGGGACTTCCGCAGTGTTACGGAGGGTTTCCGCCATTATTTTTCGTTAGAGGTAACAGGGAAATCGTTGGTTATCCCACGGCCACGGTTCTTAATTCCAGGAAGCCACGCCTCGTTGATCCGAAGGACGAGTGGGTAAATGGAACCGTGTACCTATCAAGAAAATTTATAAAAGACAAATACTGCCTTGTGTCGAGTACCGGAACGAGCGGCTACGATATTCTTAGCTACATCGCATGGAAAGAAAAGTGCCCCTTGCTCATTATTCTGGATCAACCACTTCCTTTTTGGAGTTCGAATTCACTTTCTCAGGAATTTACCAAGAAATACGGTTGGCTAATGGAGCAAGAAAACATCCTTTTTCTTTCCCCATTCCCATCTAGCAAAATTCTACCACGTAAAAGAAGAATGGTAATAAGAGACAGGCTCGTTGTTTCCGTAGCACGAACCGTGGCGATTGCAGCAATTACCGATTCCGGCAATATGTACAAACTGGCGTCGGAAATATTTGAACACGAAAAAGTCGTCTGGGTTTTTAGACCACGAAGTTTTAATCGATTGACCAGTGGGAATAAAAAAATCCTGAATAAATTCCAAGTAAGCCGGCCTGTCACACCTGAGAAGATACCCCCCAACAGATATTCTGGCTCAGAGACTGATCATAAAAAATATGCGGATCCAGATAGAATAATTAGCAGATTTCCGGAAAACTACCTCACACATTTTACTAGACGATGCCCTGGTCCATGGCCAGGACAGAGTTACCCTGCTTATCTTGAGTCCCTCACAGCGGGGTTACCAGAAGCACATCACACGGCTTTTGAAACTCTGAGACACATTCTAAGGGAGGGCACGGTGAGGGCGGGTACCAAGATAATCAGGGGTAACGTACCCGTAGTTTCTTTGACCGAATGTACCCCGGACGAAATTATGAAGATTACCAAGTGGAATAGGGCGCTCATCAGGTGGACTTTTGAACCTTACGGAATAGCCTTTCCAAAAGATGCTGTCAGACAACTTGGTGCTCGGCCAGCAATATACGGTGATAACTTACGGTATTCTAAGATTCCCACCAAGGACCGTTATCTTTTTCAGCTTGACGAACCAGCCAAGCACAGGTGGAAACAAGAAAAAGAATGGCGGATAAGGGGTGATCTGCGCATCAGCTCATTTGAAACTGGCGACGTTTTAATAATCGTCAAAAAAGAAAAAGAAGCCCTGAAAATAATTAATGATTTCCCCTACAGGGTATACATCATGGGGAAATAGAACACTTTTCTCCAGGACTTCTCGACTGATTAATTCCTCAAATAGCCAAGGATCTCACATACGTCATCCTGGCCCCCTGCTCTAGTCGGGGGTAGGCTCGATCCGGCATCCAGGATTTCGTATCCACTGGATTCCCGTTTCCGCGAGAATGATAAGTCCTTTCAAGACAATCTAAAACTTTTCTTCGCCAGAAGGCGAGACGTTTCACAACATCCCCGAAACAAACACTAACATATTGAAACATCAAGATAAAAATTATTTGATGCCGATATCTCGGCTGTGATACGGTTAAGTTAGCGAATTATCTCGAATGACGGCTTTTTTGCGGAACCAGCTAATCATCAATAATTTTACACGAGGGACGTCATGGATGCCAATGTCATGGAATTTAACATGATAGACGTTGGAGGAAGCCCTGTAGACGGCTATTTCTTAAACAGTGCTTCACCTCCTATCGATCAGTGTCTCTACATGGATTTTTACAAGCTGAAAGAGCATCCCTTTTCAATCACCCCGGATCCGGATTTTCTGTACTTAAGTCAGACCCACCGGAGTGTCCTAGAAAGGGTTTTATACGGAATTCAGGCGGGCTACGGTTTCATTCTGATTACCGGAGAAGTTGGGACAGGGAAAACTACCCTCTGTCGGTCTATCCTGAGTATATTAAAAGACCGAGTCAATACAGCATACCTGATAAACCCGTCAATATCGGGTAGGGAACTCCTCGCTTCAGTCCTGGATGACCTGGGGATCGAGTATTCACCAAACTCGACAAAAAAAGACCTCCTTTCAAAGCTTAATAATTTCTTACTGTCTAATGAAAATCGCATAACAACCATCATTGTTGACGATGCCCAAACGCTGCCAGTGGAAACGCTTGAAGATATCAGGCTGCTTTCAAACCTTGAAACCACGAAAAACAAGTTGTTGCAGATTGTGCTTGTCGGCCAAAACGAGCTGTTAGATATCCTCTCGCAACCGGAGTTACGTCAGTTAAACCAAAGGATCGCAATCCGGTGCAGGCTGGAACATCTCACAATAGACGAAACGGCCCGTTACATAGACAACCGCTTGAGTGTAGCAGGAAACAGGGGACAGGTCTGTTTCCAGTCAGATGCTCTTAGCACTATTCATAAAGCATCAGGTGGAATTCCCAGACTGGTTAACCTGATTTGCGATTATGCATTGCTCGCAGGCTACGTAAAGCAAAAGAACGTGATTTCAGAAAGAGAGGTCCGGCAGGCTCTAAATGAGCTAAATATACCTAAAAACCGGGTAAATAGTAAACATATTCCACTGTATATCTGGTTCTGCGTGCCGGCGCTCCTTACTATTGCAATTTTTATTCAGTACTTAATCAGGTAAAAATCTCAGGAATAAAAGATGAGCCTTCTTAACGATGCTTTAAAGAAAAAAGAACAGGAAACACAGATCCCAGATGTACCTTCTCACCTTCTTGGACTGCAAGACGAAGGAAAAGTAGAGAAAACACAACCGAAAAAGCTCTTTCTTACACTCCTTGCCATACTTGTGGTTTTCTCTGCCGGCCTTTCTTACGGGATACTTAAATACAGCTCCAGCCAGATCAGGCCGAAAGTTTTATCGATAGGAAAATCAAATATAACTACCAACAAGGAAGTAACCCAGACCGCCCCCGGGAAAAATGAGGAGTCTAAAACCGGAAACTCCATCAAGACCATTACGACAGAAAAGAAGGTTTTAGCCGAAAATAGTCCTGAGAAAGGTCTGAGTAATGAACATGTGGTAGAAAAAGCAGAAGTTAAACAGCCACAGGAAGTAGGAAACACGGCAGAGAACGAAAAGTCGAGGGAAAAAGCAACAGCCACAAAAAAAGCCCAGATAGCAAAAAAAGGGCACAAGCTTGAGGTTAAGCAAACAACCCCGAAAGTTGTAACGCGGGAAAAACCCGTTTCCGTCACGACGACAAAGAAAAAGAAAGCTGTTGAGTCCTTTTTCATCACTGCTGCAAGGTACCAGAGAGATGGAAGGGTTCACGAAGCTATACGGATATACAAAAGCATCCTTAAGAGATACCCTCAGAACAGAAAAGCCAGGTTAAACCTGGGAGCAGCATACTTACAGGTCGGTCAGTACAGTGCTGCCTTAAACATCATGGAAAAGCTCTACAATCAATACCCCAATGATCCCCGGGTTCTTTTAGATTATTCAATTGTACTGGTAAAGTTCGGAAGACTGGAAGAGGCACTACAATGTATAGAACTGGCCGAAAAGAAAGGGGGACCAAGATACGAAGTACTGCTAAACAAAGGGATAGTGCTTAGGAAACTTGGGAAAATTAGCCAGGCCATCGATGCTTATCGGGAAGCCAGTTATCTGAGACCCAATGATCCACGGCTTCAATACAATATGGCTATCGTTTACGATGCGGCAGGATCATATCGAGAAGCAACCAGATACTATAAGTCCTTCCTTGATAATCCTGAACACGACACCAAGAAGGATGTTCCGGTCAGGCAACGACTACAACAGCTCTACGCGTACCTGAATCGTATCAAGCAGGAACAGTATACCAGGAATTGAGATAGATGAACGGGAAAACTAAAAGTAAAAAAAGTCGCATCGGGGATATACTGGTCGAACTAGGGTACCTGTCACAGGACCAGTTGCAAAAGGCCTTGCAGGAATCGAAGCGAACAGGCGTAATGCTTGGTGAAGTCCTTACGAGGCTCGGATGGATTACCGAGGAACAGCTCAACACTGCACTTGGGATACAGTCTGGTGCGCAGTTGCTTGACACGAAAAGAGTAAGCGTTGATAGTGGTGTGTTGAAAATGGTTCCTCACGAGTTTGCCAGGGAACACGAACTTTTACCGTTCGGTCTTCAGGAAAATTCTCTTCAGGTAGCGCTTTCCAACCCCTTTGACGTTGTAGCCAGGGACAAGCTAAAATCACTGACCGGGAAAAAAATTATACCATACATCGCCCCACGGGAATGGATCACAGGTTCTATTGAGTACTACTACAAAACTGCAGCACACATAGACGAAGAAATTGAAGAAATAGTAAGAAGGGATCTGGCGGGAGATTCCGATGCCACAGCCGAAGGCAACATAACGCGATTGGTTGACCTTATCATAGCCAAGGGTCTGAGCCTGGGTGCAAGCGACATACACATAGACCCGGATGAACAACTGGTCAGAATATACTTTCGGATGGACGGGGTATTACATCAGAAGTATCTCTTGCCGAAGAAATTCCACTCCGGCCTGGTTACTAGGATTAAGGTCATGAGTGGCATCCCCCTTGGGGATGCTCACGTACCTCATGACGGTCGAGTTCAGTACGATGCCAAGGTACGAAAGATAGACATCAGGGTTTCCACATTTCCATCACACCTTGGTGAGATGGTCGTAATGCGTTTATTAATCAAAGCCGAGGCCGTAGGAAGTTTCGAACGATTAGGGATGACTAAAAAAACAATAGACCAGGTAACCTCGGCAATATACAGGCCTCACGGCCTGGTGCTAATCACCGGACCCACCGGGTCCGGAAAAACAACTACCGTTTACACTGTTTTGCTAAAAATTAACCGATCTGAAATCAATATCATGGCCATTGAGGATCCGATAGAATACGTGATTCCGACTGTAAGGCAGAGTGCCGTTAATCCTAAGGCTGGATTTACCTTTGCCAACGCACTTCGTGCTGCTCTAAGGCAGGATCCTGATGTGATCATGGTGGGAGAAGTCAGGGACAAGGAAACGGCGGAGTTGGCTTTAAGGGCTTCCATTACCGGTCACCTCGTTATCTCCACCCTACATGCCAATGAAGCCGCCGGTGCGGTCCCAAGACTTCTTGACATGGGTGTTCTACCCACAGTTCTGGCATCAAGCCTGGTGCTTGTCGTGGCACAAAGGTTAGTAAGACGTCTTTGCCCCGATTGCATAGAACTTTATTCACCATCGGCAGAAGAGAAAGAGGTTTTCCTGTCCAATGGTCTCGAAGCTCCTTCAGAACTTGCAAGAACAACCGGTTGTGACCTGTGTCACAATACGGGTTTTAAGGGTCGAATAGGTATATTTGAGATAATGATGGTCAGCAAGGAAATAGAAGAACTGATCATAGGAAACGCTTCACGTAGCAAAATAGAAGAAGTGGCAGTCAGCCAGGGAATGGAAAAAATGTTCGTGGACGGGTTAAGAAAGGTGGCCCAAAAACTTACTTCCTTAAGCGAAATCCGGAGGGTAGCAGTATAATGCCTCTCTTCAGATACACTGCGCTGGACGGTCATGGAAAGATTGTAAAGGGCACAATGGTTGCTCTCACAGAGTCTGATGCTGAAAAGCGACTTGGTGAGCGAGATCTCACGCTAATCCAGGCAAAAAAACTCTCAGAACGATTCTCTGCGCTGTCGCATATTTTCAAGAGACAAGTTCGCGATAGAGACCTTATCGAGTTCTACCAGAGACTTTCCGAGTCGCTGGAAGTAGGTTTACCGCTACTTTCTACCCTGGAAGAAAACATAAAGCTTATTGGATCGAAGAGACTTGCGAGAAGCGTTGAAAGGGTAAAGCTTGACGTAGAAAATGGGCTTACACTTTCACAGGCCATGAGCCAGCAATCTGACGTGTTCGATACCCTTCAGATTGGGATCGTGGCAATGGGTGAACAGTCCGGTACTCTTCCGGAAGCTCTCAAGCATCTGGCTGATTTCCTTGAATGGAAGTACCAACAGAAATCCTTGTTAAAACGAGCATCCATATACCCTGCGTTTATTTTTGTGACGGTGCTGGTTGTGGTAGCCATTTGGGTTGGTTACGTTTTGCCACAAGTTGGTGGGTTCCTGGAAAGTATGCAAATTGAGCTCCCTACTATAACCATGGCTGTAATTACCATGAGCAGATGGATCCAAGGACACTGGATACATATCATTGCAGGACTTACCGGGATAATCATTGGTACCGTGATTTTCAAAAAATCAAAGTGGGGTGGGGTCAAATATGACATGTTAATGTTAAAATTGCCCGTGGTGGGAAAAGTAATACTTAACTCATCCGTCAGTAGAATAGGGCACTATTTCTCTGTCATGCTAGAAGCAGGAATGAACCTAGTCACAATATTTGAATTGATGACTGATGGCATTATAGGAAATAAGTACATTGAAAAACAGCTCGAAAGGGTTTTTGATCAGGTGAAACAGGGCAAACAGTTTTTTGAAGCATTTAAGAAGGAGAAGACCTTCCCAGATCTCTTTCTCGGTGCAATCAAAACAGGGGAACAGGCTGGTAAACTGGCCGAGACTTTCAAAAGACTCGGAGTTTACTACGACAAGGAAGTCAAAAGATCTGTGAAATTTCTTGTTGCAGCCTTTGAACCTGCCATCATTATTTTTCTCGGCCTTTTTTTCGGCATCATTATCCTTGCAATACTGTCCCCCCTTTACGACGTAATTGGCCAGATAAGCAAGGCTTACTAAAACCCTTCCCCTTGCCCCACGGCTTTAATGGTGCGCAGAAACACCAGTCCACTCTTTGCTGTCTTTTTTTGGGGGGCACAGGAATTTTAGCCCACGTTTCAACCGTGGGTAAAAAGGCAAAGTTTATCACTGGACCGATTCATCGGTTTTTCATGTGTCTCTCCTAAGTTGACAATAGAACCCCAGAAAACGCAAAAGGGACTCATCTTTTGCTGCCGTGAGATACTAACAGATAAGAATATCAACATCACGTATGGCTCTCTGCGCCCCATTGAAATCTCGAAATCGGTGTTCACGCAATTTTTTTTCATAATAACGCATAAATATAAGCTATAATAATATAAATACCCTCTGATTAGTTATTCATTTTTGATGATAAAGCCATGACAAAGCTACCTGGCAACCTATGGTGGGACGGTGACCGCCTTGCGAGGATAAAGCCTCCTGTTGCAGCGGCGCATCTTAAAATTTTGTACGAAGACAACCACGTTCTGTCTGTATTTAAGCCCGCCGGACTGCTTTCCCAGGGACCGGGGGAAAAGCAAAATACCCTGGTGGATATTGCAAAAGAATGGATAAAGATTAAATATGAGAAGCCGGGAAACGTGTATCTCGGGTTAGTTCACCGGTTGGATCGCCCAGTTAGCGGTGTGGTTATCCTGGCAAAAACATCCAAAGCCGCAAGTCGCCTATCAGCCCAGATGAGAGAGAAACAGATTCACAAGGAATACCTGGCAGTTGTACACGGAATACCCAAAAACAAAAAAGGAACCGTTGAGGGTTACTTGAAAAAGAACGAAAAAGATCAAAAAATGCTAATAATCGATTCCGAGTATACGAATTCACTTTATTCCAGGCTTGAATACAAGCTACTAGATTCGAAAGGCTATAAGAGCCTTCTTCTAGTTTTTCCTTTTTCAGGGAGAAGACACCAAATAAGGGTCCTTCTTGCCCATGTGGGGCTTCCCATCTGGGGGGACTGCAAATACGGTAAAGGTCCAAAATTAAGGAGTACTATTGGTTTGCTAGCTTACAGGATGAGCTTTTTACATCCAACGACCTTTTCACGAATCACTGTGGAAGCCCCTCTTCCTCCAAACTGGCCGTGGCCTTAGTTAGCGCAAGTGAAAGTCTATTTTATTCTCGGTTTAATTGGCCTTCGTAGAAACTTTTATTTGATTGTGGCAGACCCAATTTGTTCCAGCCATGCTTATTAGTCAAATACCAAGGTTTTTTCACCACCGCCGAACACGAAACTAGCTATAAATTGACCGCTTTGAGGATCATAAATTCTTATCATTGAACCCACTTCTATGTCCAACTCTCCACTGCTACCGCCATCAGGAGCGCTACCTATTCCTGTAATCCAGCTGGAACCTCCGTCAAAACTCTGGTCAACGCGCAATGTTTGATCGTATTTCTCGTTAACAGAGCCACTATTTACGTTAACCACCACTATGGAACCGCAACAAGATTTGTACATCTCGTAGGCAGATCCATATTCAAGTATGTCATCAAAGGTATCATCAGATGGTTTTTTTTCATACATGGAATCACCGTCTCTATTATCACCGTCGGCAAGTCCTCCCGCATGATCCCTATCTTCCGTTCCCCCGGAGAAAACAAGGAATGGAACACGAACAACGTTGCCGGAATCATTTACAAGTATAGCGGAAGAGGGTAGATTCTTGAGGATCTCACACCTGTTGCGCCTCATGGTGTTAGTTACGGAACTGTGTTCGGTAAATTGTCGCATGACCACGTACCTGATGGGCCTACCGGTAGAATCATTGGGCGGGAAGGAGAGGTCAGCGTAGGGAAGTTTTCCGGACAGAATTGCACCGCTTCCTGCAGAACAGTCTGCCGTGCCGTCCCCCACAGTATCAGTTGATCCTGTCATGTCAGGACAGGGGAGGTAACCAACTGCTCTCAGGCGTTGCAGCAGCACCTCTTTTGCCTGTTTTAGCTGTTCATCGATGTCAGCAGCCTTCCTGTTTTCATGTATAGCCTTAGCAAGAGGTATCAGTGCACCTGCAAGAAGTCCCATAATAGCCAGAACAATGGCCATCTCGAGTATCGTAAATCCTCTTATTCCCGGACAGCGGCGTTTTTTTTTCATAACTAACCTAAGGTACTCTAATCTGCGCCATTTCCAAGGTAACAAGGTTTCAAAACAGAAAAAGAGTAGAAAGCCGGAAACAAGCTTTCTACTCGCTAGACATCGACTTGTAGATACACGGCTAAAGCTGAGAGGCCTGGTATACTCTTGCATTGTTGTAGCCACGATTTGCTCTTATATCCCCCCTGTTGTATGCTCCGTCGTCGTACTTTTCATCGATAACCCTGGCTACATCACCGGGGATGTTCTCTGCATAAACACCATTTCCGCCAACGCTGTAAGGATTATAAGAAACAATGTATCGTCCACCGTAGGGATTTGGAGGATATGTTGTCGCTGAAGGGTCACCACTTAACAATTTTGCATACCTAAGGTGCCTGAACACCAACGGTCTTTCTGCGGCGTCTATTCTTCCGTTGCCATTTCCATTCGGGGCACCTGGGAAATGAGTGCCTGCTCTCGGGTCATCACCGGGATAATAACCATAGCGATCAAAATACGCGTACCAGGCAGCTCTAATTCCATCAAGATCCTGGTGGTACCTCTTGATCTTAGCATTTTTAACCATCGCCTGTCCCTTTAGGATGCCTCCGATGAGAAGCCCGACTATGACCATAACAATAGCAATCTCAATCAGTGTGAAGCCCCTTTGGTCTGAACTTATTCTTTTTCTTACCTTGTTGAACATCATTTTCCTCCTTTATCTTTAATATTTTCCATTGCTTAGTTGATATCCTACCTTTAGCGCACTTGTTTAAACAAATGTGGGTTTTATCGGCTGCGAAGTTTAACCAGAGTAACCAGCATGGCTGAACCACCTTGGGCCGGCCATAAATAACGATGAAAGTCATTGCAAAGGCCCATCAAGAGGCCTAGATGATATAGACTTTCATTTAGAAAGATCACTCGGCGGAACTTTCTGACCTGGCACGTAAAGAAGGGGAATGCAATAGAGATACCAAAAATGAGTGAAAATTTAATATTAATAGGAAATAAGGAAGTCAGGCGGGAAAGTAATCACGTTAACAGCTCACAAAAATGATAACATTCTGAAATCTATACATAAATTAAACATTTTTTTAGGAATCGACTGTAGGCACATTAACTCTCAGTTAACGTACTGTCTCTTTATTATTGGGGTCAATAAAATGACAAGTTCAGTATTTCTCCATTCTTTGTCAAGATTTTGAAAGAGGTATCCTAGCCAAGGTATATCTCCAAGCACGGGTAGTTTTTGCCGAATGTTTCTCATCGTTTTTCGAATCAGGCCCGCAAGTATCACGGTATCTCCTTCGTGAACCTTTACCACGGTACCAAGTTCTCTCAGGTCAAAAATGGGATTCTCTATCCGCTGCACCCGTGCCCCCACGGTTGGTATTTCAACGTCTACGACGTCTTGGAGGTCGGTTATTGTGGGGACCACGTGAAGAATTATATCGCCATTTTCAGCAATGTGAGGGGTAACACCCAGCTGCACGCCCACGATGGCCCTTTTAATGTCAACGTCATATATCAAGTTCCCCGTTTCATCCTGAATATCTACACCAGAAATGTCCCCGTAAGGGTACTGGTGACCCACCGTAAGTATTGCAGATTGCCCGTTTAGCACGGATAAGTGAGGGCTCGATATAACGGAGACTTCCCCCTGTGTCTGGAGATAGTCAATGAGAACGTTTAGGTTAAAATCACCGGTATCCAGGTTGCTTAAAACAGCCGTTCCACCCCTTTCTAGTCCCTGAGAAAGCGACTGAGTTAAAGTCAACTGCCCGTGACTTGCCAGATCTGAAATTGCCGTCCAATCGATGCCATATTGGAACTTATCGCCAAGCCTTACCTCGAGGATTTTTGCCTCTATTAAAACTTGTCGGTTCACAGATTGCTTAAGTTGATCCAAAAATTTGACCATGGATCTAATGTGTGAAGGAGTGTCAATCATGTAGACAGTACCCGCCAAAGAATTAACCATTATCTTGCCTTCCGCAGATTTCAATCTTTCCAGAGATTCCTGGATCCTTTGCCAGATGTCGGAAGTTTCATCATTGCGCTTGGAATCTATCTTGAACTCGCTAGATATCCCCATATCTTCCTGGTTACCACCAAGTATGTCACCGCCGACCTTGGTCGTAGCTTTTCTTATTCCGCTCAAGTAATCGAGGTGATATACTTTCTCGGCAAATCTTTTCACCTCCACGAAGTTGCCACTAAGATTGTAGCTATAATCGGCCCCCCTTACAACTACAGCATCAAGGGCTTCTCGCAACGTCACATTGTCAACGTGGATAAAAATCGGCTGCTGCACGTCAATTCCAGGTTCTATGGATAAATTCAAACTGGTGTTTTTTACAATTGCGTATAAAACATCAATTAGTGGGGCGTTTTCAAAGTGCAGGGAAAATAGTTTTCCTGCCTCCGGGCTTTCCAGGAAAACAGGGCTACTTTCTTCTTCTAGCTTGGGTGGGCCAGGTACCGATATCTTCTTATAACTTTCTAAGATTTCTCCCGGGCTTTTAGTTATCGGCCTTGGTTGGTTTTCAGTGGTAGTACACGAAGTTACCAGAAAAAAGCCAAAGCATACCAATGCAGCTAATATTCGAAAACGCATCTGTGCACCCTCTCAGTTTTTTGTCCATCCCCATACTTATTTTTCGGTCGAGCTTCCGCCCGATATGCAAGCTTGTCGATCTCTACGTTTTCGTCTACAGGTTAATTCTCGATGGGAGGATCAACTGCTTCATTCTCTTGCTTTAACTTGCCGGATCTAGCAGCGACCAAATTGTACTTGTTCTTTGAAAAGGCAATCTTAAATTCCTTGCCTCCCGATTCAACTATTACCGAATCTTGCCTAATATCGACAAATTTAAAATTGTCAACACTATCACCAAGCTTTAACATCCTACCTTTAACCAGCAAGTATTTTAACTCGGTACCATCCATTTTTTTGATCGTAATCAAACCGTCTATACTAGGTAATTTTAATGCAACGTTGGCGCGTTTGAAAAATTTTTTTTCCCTTGAGTAAACAAAACCTCTTGATGATCCACTTGAAGCACGAAAACTAAACGGGTCCCTAGCAAGTTTTAGGGTAGCAAGATCAAATTTTTGACTCTTTTTTTCCATTTTTCGTGCGATGCCAAGGGCTTCCTTTAAAGTCCTACCTAGATTGACCTCGTTTTGCTGTTTTGCGTAGAGAATCCTAGATTCAAATCCGTTTAATATCCATATGTTTATAAAAATAAAGATTGCTCCTACCAAGAGCCATACATAAATAGAAGCTAACTTGCTCATTTTCCCCTCTGAAAATAAAAATTTTAAACTTAATCCTTACTCAAAGTTCTTTACTTGTTTTGCGCTACGTATAACTTCTTCAACCTTGCCCCTAGGACCAAGCTATACGTCTCCGTTGGTTCATCGGCATCTGACATACTGCTGGTTATGACAATTTTCAATATGTCGATGGAGAGAAAGTGCTCCTCAACTGTATTAATCCACCTTAGAGCATCCCTATATCTGCCTGAAAAAGACACATTAATAGGAGCCAGGTACATGACATCCTTTTCCCCGGTAATTTCGGAAGGGGCGCTTATAAGTACATTTTTGAGGCCACATCTCCGTGCTGTTTCAATAAGTTTATTTTCAATATCGAGCCATCCGATCAACGGTTCATCGACTTGTGTATACAGTAAAGAGGAAGCTTCCAGAACTTTCTTGCCTAAAACTCTGTTCTTAGTGACAAGAACCTTCCCCGCCAGGATATTATCCAGCCTATTTCCCAGAAGCTTCAAACGATCAATCTGGTAGTGCTCAAAAACGAGAAGGAAAATGTTTAACGACCATATTATGGCAATGGCAATCTTTCTTGCTTTTTTCCCTTTCATAGGTTAGCCCTTATCTCGAATACAAAACACATCTCGGAACTATCTAGGTTATCTCTCTGGAATCTAACGTTATCCCAGCTAAGGGGAGGGTTACCTGGAAGCACTGTTCTTAACCTCTTTAGTAACATTTCTATCCCTTCCCTGAATGCATGGACATCCTCTGTCCTGAAGCTGCCCTCCACCCTCAAATGCTTCTCCTGGTACCAGTCGAACTCCAAGGTCTTTAATTGTAGAAATGGTATGTCTTTTTCGCCAATCTCCAGGAGAAGTCCACTTACTGATGGATAGTTCGCCTTTGCAACTATTTCATTTGCGGCATCGGTCCAGTTACTCAACGTTGAACTAATGGTAACTTCTACAGGTTTCGTCTCCACTTCAAGATGCTTCAACAATGATCTATATTGAAATTGCATCCATCCAACCTGAATCAGAAATATCAGACATAAAGCCGATCCAACCACAATTCCTGCCCGTTCAAAACAGCTATAGCAGATATTTTTTACCTGATCATCGGGGAGAAGATTTGGAACTTTGGTTGTTTGAACAAAGTCTCGTTCGCTAAAATATACCCAGTGCTGGATTCGATCCTGGTTCTTGAGCTGGGCATCAACAATAATTTTTTTTGAGACCCCATCATCAATGATAGCTATTTCCTTGCCTATGCTCTCTTGTAGCCTGGTATCAAACTTTTCATCCGTAGTAAGATCAATTAAGACTATGACTTCAATTTCAGACTTGTACTTCTGTGAGAAATAAATAAGTGACTGATTTATTTCGAAAACCAGGCTATCAAATGCTTCTTCCTGCCTGGAATACTCATTGAAATCGAATCCACGGGAAAAAGCAAAGCATTTCTTGTAATACATGAGCAGGTGGGACTTTTCTTCTCCATGAAGTAAAAGGGCTACATTTTCCACCTTTTTCTTTTTGAAAAGTACCTTGAGTTTTTCTCCCCAGAGCAAGCCAGGAGTCGTAACCATACTTACGTTAAATTTTAGTAATTCTAACTTACGAACTACCTGCAGGGCTTCCTGACGAGTCAAGTAATAGACGTATATCCCCTTTTTCTCATCCGAACGAGCTGAGAAGAAATAGTAATTATAATGAGGAAGATTTTCATCATCTCCGGTGAGTTTTCTGAGTTGCCTCAAGACAAACGGCTTGACATATTTTTTTTTCGAGGATTGAAAGGGGAAAAAGGTATTACCAACCCATTCATCCGGCACGACCACACAAGCGTTATCGACCGCGTTTCTGTACTGTTCTAAAATAGAACCCCCAATAAGATCTTCCAGGGTTCCCGAGTATACGAGCTTTCGGTCTTCGCTGTTTTTATACAGCACCAGTTTTACAACATCGGAATAGATCCAAATTGTTAAAGTATGCTTGCTAAACACTGAAACTCCTGTCCTTATTTAGCCTGTAACGTTTCACAATGTATCGAGCATCTTAACCATTTCGTCTATATCGGTGGCATAGCTCAACACATCCTCTCTTGATATTAAATTTGAATGGTAAAGTCTCAGCAAGTCTTGGTTCATGGTCTGCATACCCAACTGAGCCTGGCCCATCTGCATTTGAGCATATATCTGGTGAATTTTCCCCTCCCGGATAAGATTTCTTATTCCAGGGGTGGGAATCATTACCTCTACAGCAACTACCCGTCCACCGTTAATCTTCGGGATCAGTTGCTGGCTTATAACCCCTTCAAGGACGAAAGATAGCTGGGTTCTGACCTGCTGCTGTTGATTTTCCGGGAATACGTCGATTATACGATTTATGGTCTGGACACAGTTGTTTGTATGAAGAGTTCCAAGGGTAAGGTGGCCAGTTTCCGCAATGTTGAGTGCTGCCTGGATAGTTTCGAGATCACGCATCTCGCCAATGAGAACAATATCTGGATCCTGTCTTAAAACGTGTTTTAAAGCTTCCCGGAAGGATTCTGTATCCGTCCCAATTTCCCTCTGGTTTACGAGGGACTTTTTATGGGTGTGGAGGAATTCAATAGGGTCTTCTATGGTTACAATGTGAGCACTTCGTTCCCGGTTTATCTTGTCAATCATTGAAGCAAGGGTCGTGGATTTCCCGCTTCCCGTTGGTCCCGTGACAAGAATCATTCCACGGGGCTTTTCTGTCAAAAGATTTAGAACCGGTGGTAGACCAAGAGTCTTAAAATCAGCTACTTCAAAAGGGATAGTCCTGAAAGCTCCCGCTACAGCTCCTCTCTGGCGATAGATATTCCCACGGAACCTACTCAGTCCAGGGATTCCGAAGGAGAAATCTAGTTCGTTATTTTTTTCGAACCTTTGAATCTGTTTTTCATCGAGTATGCTAAAACAGAGTTCTCGGGTATCTTCCTCTGTGAGGGTTGGTCCGTCCATTTTCAGTAACCGACCATCTATCCTGAACTGCGGGGGGCTACCAACCGTAATATGTAGATCAGAGGCACCTCTTTCAATCATTTCTCCCAGGAGTGAATGAATGTTTATGTTTTCCTGCTTTACAGTCAATTCTGTGACACTCATTTACAACCTTTTCCCTTTTTAGTTATCTTTGCCCGTACTTTTTTGATAACATCTCGCATGAGATAATCAGAGCTTCTGTATCAACAGGGCTTATTACAGCCACCTACCAAGATACGGCTATTTTTCTCCTTCATGCAATCTTAATGCCTCTTATTCATTTTCTTTTTTCCACCACCAGGCTTGACATAAAAAAGAAAAATAAGTACTTTCGAATAAGAAAATCAGAAATTGGCAGTAGATATGTAGCAAAACAACAAGGGTAGATAATGTTTGCAGTGGCTTATTTTTTTACGGCTCTCGCGTACGTCATAAATATGGTACTCACAATCTACATGTGGATCATCATTGCGCGTGCAGTTCTTTCGTGGGTGAATCCTGATCCCTACAATCCCATCGTCAGGTTTCTTTACAGTGTTACAGAACCAGTGCTGTACGCTATAAGAAAAAGATTACCTGTATTCTTTTCAGGAATCGATTTCTCACCGATAATTGTTATCCTGGTAATAATCTTTCTCCAAAGATTTCTTGTGCCTACGTTGAGCCAATTTGCACTGCAACTGGCGAGATAAGAAACATTAGGCAAAAACAGAACATTAAACAAGGAACCAAAAAATGGAACTGACACCTTGGGACATAGAGGAAAAAAAATTCAGGAAGTGTTTTCGCGGATTGGACGAACGCGAAGTCAAAGCTTTCATGGCAAAATTGAGCACACAGGTAGCAGAACTATTGGCTGAAAATGAGAAGTTAAGGGTCGAGTTGAGAGAAAAGGATGCAAAGCTGAAAGAATACAAGGAAAGAGAGAACCTGTTGAGGAATACATTGATAAGCGCACAGAAATCAGCAGAGCAGATTCGTGCAAACGCTGAAAAGGAAGCCCAGGTTATCATAGCTGAAGCGGAGCTGGAAGCAGAAAGAATCCTAAACAAGACCCAGCATCGGCTCGCTCAAATCCACGAAGACATCATTGAATTAAAAAGGCAAAGGACTCAACTCGAGGTCAGGTTACGATCTACCATAGAGTCACACCTGAAGATGCTTGACCTGGAGAAAAAAGAAAGTATAGAAAGTGACGATCTGGAAGAGAAAATAAAATTTCTGCGGCAACCATGAGAACGGGGTAGAATTTCATGGGTACCCCGCCTGGGAAAAAAAAGGACAGCACTGACGATAATTCTTCTCGGGAACTCGTTATTGAAGTTCCATTCACTGTTACTATAACCAGGGACGACATTCTTGATGCGCTCGCCCAGTGGCCCACTTTGATAGACAGCACCCCAGAAGAACTCATCGAACTATTCCGGCTGGCCCTCGAAAGTGCTAAAAAGCGGAACCGCGAGGAAGCATTGGTTAGCCAGGTAATGACCAGAAATGTAATTTATTTAAAACCTGATACCACCATTGGCGAAGCCGCCAGAATAATGACGTCAAGAAATGTCCACGGTTGTCCGGTTGTAGATAATCAAATGCACGTAATAGGTATAGTAACGGAGAGCAATATTGCCTTCCTGGCAGGAGGAACCAAAAGCCCACGTCTCAGGGATTGGTTCAACGTAATTTTCGGTCACCAAAAACCTGCAGAAGTGAACTGGGACGAAAAGATATCACGGATTATGTCACACCCGGTAACCACGGTTAACCCGGAGACCCCGGTGAAAGAAGCTTTAGCACTCATGCAGGACAAGCGCATTAAAACCGTACCGGTAGTTGACCGGAACAACAAGCTGGTGGGTATTCTTTCACTCCACGACATACTGCATCAATTCTCAGCAATGTGTAAATAAACCGTTTAACCTTCCTGCTTTTTCAATTCTTCTTCTCTCAATACCTTTCTCAGGATTTTTCCCACTATAGTCTTGGGCAACGAATCTCTGAATTCTACTGCGGTGGGAACCTTGTATGCTGCCAGTTTTGTCTTACAATACGCTATTACTTCATCCTCGGTCATCGTCACCCCTTCTTTCAATACTATGAATACTTTTACGGTCTCTCCCCGATAGGGGTCCGGAACCCCGACGGTGACAGCCTCTTGAATTTTCGGGTGCTCATACAGCACTTCGTCGATCTCCCTCGGGTATATGTTAAATCCACCAGCAATAATCATGTCTTTTTTCCGATCCGCAATGAACACGTATCCGTCTTCATCCATGCTCGCTATATCACCTGTGTATAGCCAACCGTTTCTTAGCGTTTTTTCGGTTTCATTAGGAAGCTTCCAATATCCCTGCATAACTTGGGGCCCTTTTACGATGAGTTCACCGAGTTCTCCCTTGGGAACCTCATTTTCTCCCGTTTCCAGGTCGACTATTTTGCAATCCGTATCCGAAATAGCTATGCCTATGCTACCAACCTTTCTAACACCCTGCAAAGGATTCACGTGAGTTACAGGAGAAGCCTCGGTCAGCCCGTAGCCCTCAACAATTCTGCACTTGGTAAGCTCTTCAAACCTTTTCATTGCTTCCACGGGCATTGGGGCAGAACCGGTAATACAGAAGCGAACGGAAGAAATGTCATACTTTTCTATTTCAGGGTAGTTATTAATGGCTATATAAATAGTTGGAACCCCAGGAAACACTGTCGGCTTGGTTTTAGCCAGCGTTTTCACGAAACTTTTGACTTCAAACCTCGGAACAAGAATTATCGTGCTCGCATTGTATATTGGCCAGTTCATTGCCACCGTCATGCCAAAAACATGGAAAAACGGAAGAATAGCCATTACTCTTTCTCTACCCACACGGCGCGTAGGAAACCACATACTGGTTTGAACGGTATTGGACATTATATTTCTATGCGAAAGCATCACTCCTTTTGGGACACCGGTAGTCCCTCCCGTGTACTGAAGGAGTGCAAGATCATCCTGGGTAGGATACTCAACGTCACCAAGTTCGCTAGTTCGCGATATCAGTTCTTTGAAATTTAACACTGATCCACCGTACGGAACACCGGTGAACAGTTTCTGTTTCTTAGCCTTTATGGGATATAAAAGGCTCAAATGCCATGGCAAATACTCCCTCAAACTGGTAACAATTATGGTTTTGAGTCCCGTAGCTCCACGGATATTTTCAGCTTTTGGAAACAAGTGATCCAGAACTATTAAGACCCGGGCCTCGGAGTTGTTAAACTGGTATTCCATTTCCCGTTCAACATACATGGGATTGGTCATTACCGCCACAGCGCCTATTCTAAGAACAGCATAGTAGGAAATAACTGCCTGGGGGCAGTTAGGCAACATTATTGCCACCCTATCCCCCTTCCTGACACCTAGATTTAAAAGAGCAGAAGCAAGGCTATTTACCTGGCGTGTCAGCTCCTTATAGCTCAACGTAGCGCCAAAGAAATTTGTAGCAACATTATCAGGATATTTTTCTGCAGCATCGAACAAAAAATGGGGAACCGTTTTTTCCGGGTAATCTATACTGGTGGGTACGCCTTTGTCATAGAATTTGTGCCATACTCTCTCCATTTTCTTGCCCCCGGCTGGTAAAAAGTTAAGTTTACGTGTCAACTGGTTTTTGTAATGAGAATTCAAACATTAACATAATAACAGGTAAGCGTGGCAATTGGAAGGATTGAGTTGGATCAACGGTTATACAAAAAGGGGGCTAACAGCCCCCTGAATTTTTATTTCTTAAATTCAACTGACATCGCCAGAAGCTCGGCTATGTCGTAAACCTTGATATTTTCCTCGAGATCCTTAGCTTTTAACCCATCTTCAAACATGGTGGTACAGAACGGGCATGCAACTCCAATAATGTCAGGATTACACCTTAGTGCCTGCTCAGTTCTCTCATCGTTTATTTTCTTGTTCCCGAGAGTTTCTTCCATCCACATCCTTCCACCACCGGCACCACAGCAGAAAGACTTATGGCGATGCCTGTCCATCTCACTTAAGACCGTCCCAGGGATAGCCTTAATCACGTTTCTAGGTTGTTCATACACCGAGTTATACCTACCAAGGTAACAGGAATCATGGAAAACTATGTTGCGATTGATATCTTTGGTGGGTTTCAACATGCCATCTCTAACAAGCTTATCCAGCACCTCCGTATGATGATAGACCTTCCACTCACCACCAAACTGGGGATATTCATTTTTGAAACAATTATAACCGTGAGGGCACGTAACTATTATCTTTTTAACTCCATAACCGTTGATGGTTTCTACAAGATCTGCGGCCATCATCTGAAACAAGTATTCGTTTCCTATCCTTCGGGCAGTCTCACCACAGCACTTCTCTTCTACCCCAAGTATTCCGAAACTTACGCCGGCTTCGTGGAGTAACCTGACCACTGCCTTGGCAACTTTCTGTCCTCTATCGTCAAAAGATCCTGAACAACCAACGTACAAGAGGTATTCCACATTGGAGTCCTCGCTTAGAGTTTTCACTGGTAAGTCCTTGGCCCAGTCTCCTCTTTGAGAAAATCCTATCCCCCACGGGTTGCTATTGGTTTCCCAGTTCCTGAACACCGTTGCAACTTCCGCGGGGAAATCGCTCTCGGTGAGAACCAGGTAGCGTCTCATGTCAACGAACTTGTGCACGTGTTCGATGAAAACCGGGCAGTTTTCCATGCAATTTCCACAGGTAGTACATGACCAAAGAGTATCCTTGGAAACGACATCTCCAATTAGGGATTTCTCAAGTTCGCTTTTTACCTCGGTTTCACCTTCTCCCGTGCCCTGAGAATCAACGTTTTCCTCGCCTGAGCCATTTCCCTTGTTCTCAATAAGGAGTTCGCCCTTTTTCTTCAGGTGCTCTTTCATGTGATGGATAACATACTTCGGGTTGAGAGGTTTCTCGGTAAGGGTAGCGGGGCAATTTTCTGCGCACCGACCACATTCCGTGCACGCATACAGATCCAAAAGCTGTTTCCAGGTAAACTCTTCGATATTAGCAATTCCAAAGCTTTCCGCTTCTTCGTCTTCCAAATCCATCTTGCTCAATTCACCTATGGGGCCAAGCCTCCTAAAAAACACATTTGGAACGGCTGCGAGCAGGTGAAGATGTTTAGAAAAGGGGATATAAACGAGGAAAGCAAGGATGATAATTGTGTGAGCCCACCAGAAAAACGTGCTCCAGAATTTAAGGGTATCGACGCTGGCGCCAGAAAACGCCAGGGATAGAATTTGGGAAATTATAGCTAGAGGCGGAAAATACTTCCCCTCGCCCTTGGCATAAAGTTGGGCATCTGTAGCTCTACTTCCGAACAGGAGTATGATTAGAACAGCGATCAGGCCTATAATTATTACCGCATCCAGCTTTGTTGCTTTCGGATCATCACTTTCCAGGCGGAGTGGTTTAATTACAAATCTCCGGTAAAGAGCAACCGCAAGAGCAACAAGAACAGCGGCGCAAAATATATCCTGGATAAAGTACAACAGGTTATAGAGGAATTTCCCAATGATTGGCTCGTAGCTGAAATTATGATAAATTCCTACTCCAAAAGTTTCGATACTTCCAATGGTAATTACAACGAAACCCCAGAAGATCAGGAAGTGCCCAATACCCGAAGGTTCTCGAAGAACTCGCTTTTGACCGAAAACAAATTCTAATACCGATTTAATTCGTTCCCCATACTGGCCAAACCTATCTTCCGGCTTACCAAGAAGCATTATCTTGTATAGTTTGTAAACAGTGTAAAAAAAGAACGCATTGGCTGCCAGGAATATGGTCAAAAATAGTATATTTCCTGGGAAATAACCGGGTGTCATATCTACTCCCTCCTATTCAGCTAGTCTCGAATCCTATTGTATCCGTGCCGTCCTATTCAAATGGAAAAGCTGGCTAAACGAAATCGTCTAGCCAGCATAACATATTCACACACCACTGGGTAGCCCAGCAAAACCCAGTTTCCTATGGGCATATTAAATTTATCCGTTTAGCTTTTCGCTTTTCGTACTTCTTCGGTAAAGACTGGGATGAACTTAAAGAGATCCTCCACTATCCCGTAATCAGCCTTGGAAAATATGGGTGCATCGGGATCCTTGTTTACCGCAACAATATACTTGGAAGAACCCATTCCAGCCAAGTGCTGGATGGCACCGGAAATCCCCACGGCTATGTAGAGATTCGGAGTTACAACCTTTCCAGTTTGTCCTACCTGGTCGGCGTGAGGTCTCCAACCCGCATCAACCGCAGCGCGGGAAGCACCTACGGCAGCGCCGAGCAACTGAGCAAGTTCTTCCAGCATTTTAAAGTTCTCCGGCCCCTTCATTCCACGGCCACCAGAAACAATTATTTCTGCTTCCGTGAGCTCAATCTTTCCGGATTCTTCTCTTTCAACCTTGACTACCTGAACCTTTCGATCGGAAGGTATTGCAGGAGAAACCTGGGAAACTTCGGCAGTTGCTCCCTCGTCAACCACAGTTTTTTCGAATACGTTGGGTCTGCAAGAGGCAACCTGGGGCCTGGCAGAAGAATCCCATTCGTACCAACCGAAACATTTACCCGCAAAAAGCGGCCGCTTGGCCTTGAATACTCCGTCTTCTACCTTGAATTCCGTGCAATCCATCGCAAGTCCTGTTTCTAGGTGAGCCGCCAGGCGGGCGCCAAGATCTTTCCCGTTGAGAGATGCCGGCAACAGCACCACTTCGGGATCAACTTCTCTTAATATTTCCGAAATAACCGGAACGTAAGCTTCCGCAGTATAGTTAGCCAACTGTTCATCATCAGCCACCAGCACCTTGGGAACTCCATATTTGCCAAGCACTGAGGCCTTATCCCCTACTCCACTTCCGAGAACCACTGCACAGAGATCACAACCGAGGGCATCTGCAACCCTTTTTCCTTCACTCGCCACTTCATAGGATACCTTCCTGAAATCCCCATCCTGAAATTCCGTTATGACACATACTCCGCTAGCCATATTCTATCTCCTTATTTCGTTGACTCTATTTGAACTATCCGTTTTTATCCGTCCAAAATTACAGCAGGCATTGCTATAGTATCTTTATTTCTTCCTTGAGAATCCGAACCAGCTCTTTTGCTTTGCCATCCGTATCTAGATCTCCGTCAATGATCCTGCCCGGTTCTCTTTCCGGAGGCATTTCCATGCTGACAAGCTTTATCTTGCGGGCATCTGGACCCACTTCGGAAGCATCGATACCAAGATCGGCAAGTGTTTTTGTAGCAAGGGGTTTCTTCTTTGCTTTCATAATTCCAGGGAGCGATGCATACCTGGGATTCCAAATGGCGTGGGCTCCACCAAGAGTGATCAGAACCGGCAAAGATGCCTCGAGAGTCATCTTACCACCTTCTACCGGGCGATCTACCGTCACCTTGCTGCCACCGTCGTCAACATCAATGGCGACTGCAAATGGTATGTGGGGCAATCCAAGCATTTCGGCAACAGCAGCCCCTCTTTGCCCTTCGTCATAATCAACCGCCCTGTGCCCACATAGAATAACATCGGGGTTTAATTCTTTAACAACGGCGGACAGTGCCTTGGCTACTCCAAACACATCGCTGCCTTCCAGTGCCGGATCATCAACCAGGACTCCTTCGTCGGCCCCCATAGCCAAGGCTGTTCTAATTGATTCTACTACTCTCTGGGGCCCGGTACTCACAATAGTTACCTTACCACCTGCTTTTTCCTTTAGCCTCAACGCTGCTTCCACTGCATACTCATCGTAGGGGTTCATGATCCACTTGATGTCATCCGTCTTAATTGATTTCTTGTCATCCGCTATTTTGATAACTGTTTCAGTATCCGGTACCTGTTTGATTAAGACTGCAATATCCACTTTTACCTCCTTTTCGGTTTCTCTTTCACCCTAGATTCTTAAATGGTAACTTCAAAAATTATTCCTCTAATCAAGTCCCGGTCGAAAGTCCGCTCTGAATTACAAATTTCAATACTACAATTATCTAGGTATCTTCTATTACCTTGCATAAGAATTTTAACACGTCTTGATAGCACAAATTACTGCACCTGCACAAGCAAAAAGTGACGCCAGGTCAGACCTCCCATAAAGTCATATTCCAACAAATATGGCGACTTTTTCTCCTATCAGCCAAAAATCCATTATTGTTGCCGAATCGTAGAGCCGGAATACAGGATTCTTTAGCTGGATGCAGGATCGACCCTTCCCCGGACTAGACGGGGGCTTCCCAATTCTTGTGTTAAACAAAAAGTCAGAGCACAGTCATTGCGATCCCGCACCCACTTTAAGCCATACATCTCAATATTAACTCGAAAACATTATCAGAAAGTGGGTGCGGGGTCCTCGCAATGACCGGTTTTTGGACTTTTTACGAAACCATCAATATTTATCCTGGGTTTTGGTTGCGACTTCGCTGCCTTAGTAATTGTTTTCACGTATCGTTGTAGCGGCAAGTGCCATGGGAAATTTTAATAAAGACCGTTTCCAGGGACATGGAAAGCTTTCTTCCGCCGACCTTCCGACCCTGGTTTTTGACTAAGCCTCAGCAACGGGGGACGCCTGCCCCCTCCTCGTTCCCCGCACCCATTTATACGGATGTTAGAACTAAACAGAGGCCGTTGAGAGTATCACAAGTGACATAGATCATTTTGAGAGCGAGATCTCAAAATGGGTGCGGGGCCGCGGTCTCCCCCGTTGCTGAGGTAAGGAAAAACAGCGGGTCTTCAGGCAATGGCTTCAAAAAGCCTCCCATGTCCCTCACATGAATGTATACTGGATTTTCATAATTCGTTGTTCCGCGCAACATCATGGGGACTATTTAGTTCGTTGTTAGGTTTGTTTCTTTTTGGGTGAGTTCGGATTCTTTAACCTTATTACTTCAAGGAGATTTCCCTCAGGGTAATGTTTGAGATTTCTTGTTGCTATTTTCAAATTCCTGCAAGCGGCAGTTGCCATAATGAGGCAGTCTATAGAAGTTAGCGTTTTCCCTCTCTTACGATATTTTCTATAGAACTCCCCTGCTTTGTAGGCAACACTTAAATCTACATTTTGTATTTTACAGGCCATCACAAAATCAGTTGTTGCTTTCTCTTCTTCATCTCTCATCCCAGCAAGAAGTTCATAAACAGACAATATACTGATATGAGCCCTGTCTTCCTCCCACAACTGTTCTAGCAAACTTTTTGCGTACTGCTTTCCCCTGAGAAAATCTATAGCAACATCAGTACCAATCAAAATTGAGGACTTTCTTTCTTGATTCATCTGCCCTTAGCTCCTCAACGATCTCAACGCTCTTCCTATCTCTTACCCAGGAACCGAATGCTCTTTTCGCGTTTTCCACTCTCTTTTGTCTGAGATACTCTATGAGAGCATTCTCAACAAGAGCACTAAAGTTATCTGAGAGTCCTTTAACCTGATCCCATATCTCTGAAGAAATTACG
>Ga0256841_1000133_pt1 | contig 83726 bp, 65 predicted proteins | sample 356308metaG_FD_185971 | JGI IMG/M metagenome (GOLD analysis project Ga0256841, IMG submission 185971) | Hydrothermal vent microbial communities from Mid Atlantic Ridge, Atlantic Ocean - 356-308 | ecosystem: Environmental > Aquatic > Marine > Hydrothermal vents | place: Atlantic Ocean: Mid...
GGAACCGCTATTTCATATTGTACGCTTTTATTGTTGCCGTTCTGACCGAACAACCAGGCAAAGAATCCACCTCTGTCTTGACTCTTGGGATAAATCGTCCTGATTTGCAGCACATCATCCACCTGATCAATATCGATCTGCAGATCGTCTAACAGCTTTTTGGCAGTACTGCCGGTACTGGCACTGACCTTTTTTCTGGCAAGGATATGGATATCAGCATCATCCGAATGGCGGATGGCTATGCTACCGTTGGTGTTGGATAGCTCTAACCGAACGATATCATCAACCGCAACCTGCTTTTTGAAAGTCTCCTCCAGCGTGGTTGCCCGCACTTCCGTCAAAGACCCGATTATTAAAAAAAGTGCTGCTGCGATAAAAAATGACCGTTTCATGGTTTTCCCTCTCTCTATTTGTTTACCTTATATAGGGTAATACCCCAATTTTGCGGATCATCGGGAGGCGCACTGTTCCAATCATAATAAGAATGACTTCCATCCGATCTGAAGTGTACCTGATAGACACCCGAAGGTAACGTAATCGTCGTATCGATCATTCTGTTTTTTCTGGCCCCTCCCGCGTGTTCCGTGTTTTTATAACGCATCCTCCAAACGGTGCGATGTTCCGTGAGATTTTCTATCCAGCCGTAATCATACATTTCATCCTCATCCCCTTCACCGATGCAATAAATGCGTATTCTGGTTGTTTTGTTTAAGTGAAATTGCTTACGGACATGTTCATCATCACCGACACGTACCAGACGAGCTATGATGTTTTTATTGCGCATTTGAGATTGGCCCAAAACCGTAAAGGCATTCCAATCCTTATTAACAGGATAGATCGTAATTCCCCACATCTTCGGATTGTCCGGCTTTCCGGCATTCCATTCTTCGTAAGAATGGGAATCGTCGGTCTGATAGTGTACCACATATTTCCCTTTTTGCAACGTAATGACTCCATTAAAAAGACGATTTTTGGAGGCTCCGCCGGCATGCTGAGTATGGGCATATTCCATTTTCCATACGATCTTTCCATCACTCACCCGACTAATCCAGCCATAGTCAAACATCTGGCCGTCCCGCCCTTCTCCCAAAGCATAAATCCGGATTTTAGCCGGACGTTTAACCAGCAGCCCTTTCTCGCGATAGGCATAGTCCCCGACACGAATCATACTTATCAGAGGCTTTTGGGTTGATTCACTGTAGTTTTTAACAATGGATGGTTCATACCCGGCAGAAACCGGCCGAATGGATATTCCCCAGAAAAAGGGGTCGTAAGGAGGATTGGCATTCCATTCCTGCGAGGAATGATTAGCATCCAATCGATAATAAAGCAGATAATTGCCGGATTCCAATTTGAGCTTTACATGAAACAAGCGGTTTTTAATGGCTCCTCCGGCATAATCGGACTCATCTTCCCGCATCTTCCATATTTCTTCCCGGGTATCCGCATTAATGAGCCAGCCGTAATCAAACATACGTCCTTTATAGCCCTCGCCCAAACCATAGATTTCTACTTTGAGAGGTTTTGTAAGAGCAAAGCCCGTATGGGCCCGTTCTTCATCATGTAAATTGGTAAGAGTGGCAACCATCCGATCTTTGAGAGTGCGCTGTTGTTTCCGGACCGCCCGGGCCTCCAGTATTTCATCCACATTACTAATGCGCACCATCCATTCTTTGGACTCCTCCTGCCAATCCTCATCGCCGGAAAAGATACGATGAAGTAATTTCCCGAAACTCAGGAATCCCCCGTTGAAGAAAAAGAAAGAAGGTTCGATCGCGGCAAAATATACTTCATAGCGACCTTTTTTCAGTTTCACATCGCCGTTAAAAATACGATTCCATTCGGCCCATCCCGTATGCCTGGTATTTTCCGGAGTCATCCGCCAGACCATCTCCCGGGTTTGCGCATTGATAATCCAGGCATAAGCGAACATGTTAAAACGATCTTGCTGATAATTCCGGGTCCGTGTCAGTCTGCTCTCCGCTCCGGCACCGATAGCTTTTACATGAATCATTCGATCACTGTTAATAAGAAATCCGGCGTAAGTGATCTGCCTGTTTCCAAGATCTCGCATGAGTAATTGATTCTCACCGGAAAAGGCCATTCTACAGGAAAGAAGAATCACAAGTAAGGGTACCCAGAAGAGGCCTTTTTTATTAAAGAGTATTTTCATAAGAGCCCTATTTCCCACTAAAACGGTTTGGTTAGCCGAAGGGTAAAAACGAACGGTTTCCTGCCCGTATCCAATCTCTTGGCAATATTCAATCTGAAATGACTACCTGATCCTCCGCTTAACCCAATACCGATATCCGATTTCATATCCTTCCATTGCAATTGACTATAACCGGATTGCCAGGAATCTCTACCGCTTACCTGGGAGCGCATCCAGACATTACCCATATCGAGAAAAAAGATGTAATGTAAATCATCGAAAAATAAGAAATCCGAGAAGATTACCCGCGGATTCACATTATATTCAAAATTTGCCAGTAGCAGACGATCGCCTCCATATCTGCCGGATGTGGTTCGCAGTTCTTTGAAGCCATAACCGCGCAGGGTACTTACCCCGCCGAGTTGATACAGTTTTTGAGCCGGCACAAATCCCTGCGAGGTAGCAATCTTTATCCGCATATCCAGGCGATCGAATTGACTAAGCTTCTGATAACGTCTCACTTCCAGGTCGTACTGGTTAAAAGAAAAGTCACTGTTTAATTTACTATTTGAAGTTTCAATTCCCAAACGGGCATACCATCCGCTATGCGGGCGGTTAAGATTGTTTCGTGTATCCAGATACAACTCTCCATACAGGCTGCGCATGAGTCCTTCGTCGATGGCCGGATTTCTTCTGAACTTTTTTTTGCCATTAAATAAGGACCATTCCGTATGGTTCTTCAGAGAATTATACTGATCGCTTCGATAGGCCAGCGTCCCTTTAAAGAAAATCGTCCAGTTCTGGCTGAGGTGAAATTCATACCCCTGTCTTTGATAATAATCCTGCAGATCCTGATGCAGAAAAACGGCGGCCAGGCTATTTTCCCAGGGAGTGATCAACCATCCGTCTTTGGTATCGGTTAAATTATAAATTTTGGCACCTAATTCAAAACGGTAGTCACGTTGATTAAAAAACCAACGATCTATTCCCAAACTATAACGCCATTTTTTCTCTTTAAATCCATATCCGAAGAATCCGTGTAAATTTAAGTAATTATATTTTCCGGTAATTTTTTTAGGAGAAGACAGACCGAGAAAGATACCCTGGACCCGGTTATATTTTAAAATTAACGACTTATGGGTCTGAGCTAAGGGTAGCGTGCTGTATGGGGTACGATATCCATCCGAAAACGGTTTATCGGGTTGGTCGGCAACGGATAGACCCAAAATCCAGCGACGATGTTCCGTGCGGGGAAACAGGTTTTTTGCCTGCGTCTCAATCTGATTTCCGGTGACAGTACTATGAGCCGACTGACGTATTCTGCCGCCTATGCAGGTAATGTCGCCCTGGACATCAGCTTCAGGCTTAATGTAGGCATTGCCATTGATGATGATGATATCGCCGACAACCTTTCCCCGGATCTTCAAATCGTGTTTAATGACCATAATATTGCCGGTAATCACCTCGCCGGAATCAATAATCGTATCCTGTTCATAACGGAAAGTCTGAAGGGATTTATCTTTAAAATATTTCTCTTCAGCCCTTTTTTCGATCTTTTTTAAGGCCTGATGGTCATATTCCTTTTTGTTCTGTGCAAAAGCCCTTGAAGATGTGAGACAAAAGGCAATGCTTAGGAACAGCATTACAGATAAGGCTTTATTCACAAAATACATCATAAATCCTCCCAACGATTTTTTCTATAATACGCATGAATATACAAAAAAGTTACAAAATAATTTAAACAGAGATTTCGAAAAACCTTGTAATTCATAGAGCAGGAAGATTGTAATAATTCATCCACTTCACATTGAATCTAATTACTGCACATCGTAAATTTCAGAATGTCAATATCGAATCCTATTAAACGGAATCTTGATGCCTTTGAATAGAACGATCCATCCTGCCTTTGCTGCCGTCAAACAAGATCATATGTATCGCTATCTGGTCGTTTTAACCATTGCTTCGATGACAGGCCTGCAAACATGGCGAACTCTGTTTAATAATTTTTCCGTGGAAATGGCCCATTTGCAGGGCAATCAGGTAGGTATTATCCAGGGCGTACGCGAGATTCCCGGTTTCCTGGCCCTTCTGGCCATCTTTGTAATCCGGCTTATGCCGGAACATCGCCTCTCTGCACTTTCGATTTTTTTTCTGGGATTCGGAGTCGCCATCACCGGATTCTTTCCTTCCTTCTCCGGCATTATGCTTACCACACTGGTCATGAGTTTCGGATTCCATTATTATGAAACCACTAACCAATCCCTGACCCTGCAATACTTCGATGTGCAAACCGCACCATGGGTTTTCGGTAAACAACGCAGTTACGGGTCGGTAGCCAATATCGTAGTAGGAATCATCATTCTAATGGTCACTGCCTGGCTTGCCTACTGGCAGATCTATTTGATGATGGGTTTGGTACTGATTACCGTATCTTTTTGGGCCTTCACCCAAAAGCCTTCGAGAAAGCATCTCATCGTGCAGCATAAAAAAATGATCTTTCGCAAGAAATACGGCCTTTATTATTTTCTTACCTTTATGGCCGGAGCCCGCCGTCAGGTATTCGTAGCCTTTGCCGTATTCCTGCTGGTTAAAAAATTTGATTTTAGCGTCCAAACCATCACGGCCCTTTTCGTACTGAATAACATCATCAACTTTTTTCTAAGCCCATTAATCGGTAAAGCTATTATCCGCTTTGGAGAACGCAAAGTTTTATCCTTGGAATACGGTAGTCTGATTTTTATTTTCTCGGCTTATGCTTTTACTAAAACCGGTTGGATGGTGGCTGTACTTTACATTTTTGACCATATATTTTTTAATTTTTCGATTGCGATCCGCACCTATTTCCAAAAAGTCGGAGATACGAAGGATATCGCTCCCAGCATGGCGGTCGGATTTACAATCAATCATATTGCCGCCGTCGTCATCCCCGCCATCGGCGGATTGATCTGGATGGTCGATTACCGTATGGTATTCCTGGGCGCCGCCTTTTTCAGTCTGATTTCGTTTTTTGCCGTACAGTTAATCCGAACCCCGCAACATGTTTAGCCTTACAGATTATTTTTTGCACCACTTGATCTTTTCAGTTATTTTAACGTTTTTACTAATTGAACCGAGAATAAACGGAACCTTTTTGAAACAACGTATTTTAATAAGATATTTTCTATGTAAAAAAAAGGAAGTCTTCGGGAGTCTGCATTGTATAGGCATTAATTTTTACCAATAAAACATACCAGTCCTTTTATGAACCCAATAGATGGAATCACTTATGAAATATAAAATATCAATTTTCACCATTCTTCTTGCTTTAGTTATTTTTAAGGGCGGATATGCCACCCAGTCCGACAGTACTGCCCTGACCTTTAAGCCTCTGACGGCTAAACCTATTCACCATCGGGTGGAGCAGGTCATATCCTATTTATTGTCACATAATCATTATCATCATAAGGAAATAAATGATTCCCTTTCCAGCGCATTATTCGATAATTTTCTGGATATATTAGACGGCAACCGTAGTTATTTTTTAAAATCGGATATCGATCAGTTCGAACAATATCGTTACCAGCTTGATGATTTTCTGAAAGCCGGTAATTTAAGTGTCGCCTATGAAATGTTTAACCGGTTTGGTCGGCGCTTTGCCGAACGGCAACACTATATTTCGGAACGTTTAAAAACTCCTTTTGATTTTACGATCGATGAATATTATCGGCCCGACCGTTCCAAAGAGCCATGGGCCGACAACACGGTTCAACTGGATAGCATTTGGCGGAAACGACTTAAGAACGAGGCTCTGAATTTGAAACTGGAAGGGAAAAAAGACGATAAAATATATGAAACCTTACAAAAACGTTACCATACTATTTTCAAACGGGTCATTCAAACCGAGAGTGAAGATGTTTTCCAATGGTATATGAATGCCTTTGCGGAAATTTTTGATCCTCATACTTCCTATATGTCGCCGAAATTGAGTGATGATTTCAAAATCCGCATGAGCCTTTCTCTGGAAGGTATCGGTGCTTCTTTACGGACAGAAGATGATTACACCAAAGTAGTGGATATTGTACCTGGCGGCCCGGCAGAAAAAAGCGGCCTCTTACATCCTAACGATCGCATCACCGGAGTGGGTCAGGGAGATAAAGGGGAGATAGTGGATGTGATTGGCTGGAGAATTGATGATGTGGTTCAGCTTATTCGGGGCCCGAAGGGGACCAAAGTACGCTTACAGATTTTACGGGCCGACGCCACTGCCGACACACCGCCGGACACGATTGAGATCACTCGCGATAAGGTACGGCTGAAAGACAGGGCTGCCAAGAGTGACACTTTGGAAATCAAACACAATGGGATGATCTACAAATACGGAGTGATCGATGTCCCGGATTTCTATCTCGACTATGACGCCATGCGCCAGGGGGATCCTGATTATGCCAGCACCAGCAGGGATGTAAAAAAATTAATTCGCCAATTACAGGGCGCCGGTGTAGATGGTATCATCATCGATCTGCGTAATAACGGAGGTGGCTTCTTAAGTGAAGCCGTTAATCTGACCGGTTTGTTTATTGACTCCGGACCCGTTGTCCAGGTTCGCAATACGCGAGGAGCCGTATCCGAAGAACGGGATCGGAACCAAAATATTTACTATAACGGCCCCCTCGCTGTTCTGGTTAATCATCTGAGTGCCTCCGCTTCGGAAATTTTCGCCGCGGCAATCCAGGACTATGAACGGGGTCTGATCATCGGAGAACAGACCTACGGTAAAGGAACCGTGCAGAATATTATTCGTCTCAACAGGTTCTTTCCCCGAAGTACAGAAAAACTGGGGCAGATCAAAATGACCATTGCCAAATTTTACAGAATAAACGGCGGCAGTACACAAAAAAGAGGGGTTATTCCCGATCTGGAGATTCCTTCGAGACTGGATGGTATGAAAATCGGGGAACGTAGTCAAAAATTTGCTCTATCCTGGGATGAGATCGAACCTGCGGATTATCATTTGTATTCGACGTCGCTCGATCCGTTGATCCCCCGACTACGCTCGATTCATCAGGCCAGGATTCATAAAGACCCTGAGTTTAAAATCCTGCTGGAACAGATCGCGCAGGCCAAAAAAGAACGGGAAAAGAAGCTCTTTTCTCTGCAAGAATCCAAACGCAGAGAGATTCGTAAAAAAAAGGATAAACTGAAAGATAAATTAAAAGCGCTTCAAAAAAAAGACGACCGGAAAAAGCAAACCGATTTGTACCTGATGGAAACAGCTCATATTCTAAGCGATTATTTAAAACTGGTCGCTCAGCGTTAAAAATACGCCGTGTTACCGGGGATGCCTATATAAGCAAAAAATGTTCATGCTGTAATAACCATTCCTTGCGCCATAAGCCGCCTGCATATCCGACTAATTTGCCGGTGTTGCCGATAACACGATGACATGGTACAATGATGGGGATGGGATTACGCGCATTGGCCATGCCCACAGCACGAACCGCTTTGGGCCGTCCAATCTGTTTCGCTAAATCTCCATAGGTTACGGTCAGTCCAAAGGGAATCCTGATTAAAGCCTGCCAGACCTCCCATTGAAAAGGTGTGCCTTTCATATCCAAAGGCAAATTAAATTCCTTGCGTTTACCTTTAAAATACTCCTGTAACTCCCTCTTCACCCTTCTGATTAGCGCGGAGTCCCCCATAGGAACATCCGTAAAATTTTCCTCAAAATGTATACCGAGTAAAGCTTCGGGGGTACAAATAATTTGTAAATCTCCGATAGGGCTTGGGAATCGGGCGGAATGTTGCTTCATTTTACCCTCTATCACTTTGGTTATAAATATAATTTTTCAGTTTGCTCTTTTGCTAAATATATAATAATGGTTTTAAAGCAAGATTTCAAAGGAAATATTTATTTTATTTTTGATGACCTTCCAATCCGCTTGGGCCCGCCGGAGCCGGGCAGGCCGTGCCCGAGGCAGGCGGGCCACGACGAAGCCGGGCAGGCATAACAAGGTACTGTGGTTGGAAATGACACGATCGTTTCAGCCTGTTGTTCCGGATTACGGACCGGTCCTGATTTAGCTACTCATCTTTTGTGTTTTTAGTAATTGAATGGGCACAAAACCCAAAATCTATCTCTTAAAAAAACGACACAATTTTTCTTTGGCATTCTGTCTGCAATTCCAGTAAATTGCCCCTTTTTTATGGGAGGAAAAATCAACATGAACCTATTTCTGATTAAAACGAACGGATAAAATGAAACGCAACGTATGGCTCTCTATAAAAATGATCGCTCTGCCCCGCGAGCATGGCGCCTGGGGATTTACTATAGAACCTCTGCTATTAGGTCTGCTTGTCGTCTGGTCCGTACCCAATGCCCTATTGGCTCTTGCAACCTTTTTAACCTTTCTGGCTCATCAGCCAGTGAAAATCTTTTTCAGCTCTTATAAGGCCAAAAGAAAATCGGCTCTGTTATTTATTATCGGTTATGGTTCGGCAGGCGTCTTCGCTTTTTATTTCTATCTCACCCGGGTTTCCCTGCAAGCCGGTTTACCGGTGTACGGAGCACTGGGTATGATGTTTTTTTATCTGATTCTCGATTTGTTACATTGGAATAAAAGAATCTATATTGAAATTATCGCACCCGCGGCCATCGGGTTAATGACCATGAGTATGGCATTGAGCGCAGGTTGGGGAACAGCAGAATCCCTCGCTTTATGGCTTTTATTATTAACGAGGTCCATCCCCACTGCTTTCTATGTTCATGCTCGTTTACAGAGCATTAAAAGACAGCCGTCCGGAAAGAAGAGCGCTCTGACGGTACATATTCTATCTGTGCTCCTGGCGGCTTTTCTGATATCGGAACATTTGCTTCCGGTTCTGGCCTTATTCGGGGTGTTGAACTTATTGTTACGAGCTGTGTATGGATTATTCCTGCAAAAAGCCGGAACCGTTCGCCGGCTTGGTATAATGGAATTTGTTTATGGTTTACAATTAGTTTTTTTCACTGTAATCGGTTATTGGTTCCATTTTTAATTTCGCAGCCCATTACCGGCGGAATATTTTTGAGGGATTAGCGAGAAATTAGTATATTCGGGTTGTTTTGTCGGGAAACTTCTTTTAATATTGATTATCCCGGGTGAAATGTAGGATGATTACATTTGAAATTTTTATAAAATGAAGGAGCAAAGGTGATTATCAAATTAATTCCTGTACTTTTAACTGCCATTCTTTTTTCAGCCCATTTACTCCGCTTTGCAGGATGGGCACCGGCAATTATATCCTTTTTATTTATCGGCACACTTTTTATCCGCAACAAATGGATTCCCCGCATCTGGCAGGTCTATCTCGGAATTGCCTTTTTAACCTGGATTAAAATTACCATTGGTTTTGTCCAATACCGTATTGCTATGCATATTCCCTGGGTTAGATTGATTATTATTATGGGGTTGATTATTCTACTCACTGCCTATTCTATTTTTCGTTTTGAGAATAAAACGGTATCCGGTTTTTATCGCAAAAAATAAGAAAGCCCTGTCCGAACGGGCAAGGCTTTCTTCCTCTCAGAAATCACCTTTTCAGTCCCGAAGATAGGCATTCAGAAATTCATCCTGTAAATATTTGTGCATGGCTGCATTTCTTTCCTTTTTCTGTGCCGGCTTCAAATATTTAAACGGTTCATTCTCATCCATAGCCAAAATAGAGTGGCAGGTGGTACATTCATGGGATATCACTTTCCCCTGTTGATCAACCATATTTTCGTTATGACAACGAAAACAGCCGTCATGATTGATATAGTTTGGATAACTGCCCCAGGTAATCTTCATCCCGGGATGTATATTGCGGGTATAGATGGCCTGCAAGGTAGAAACTGCCCGATCCAACTTATCCAGAATCTGTCCGGCGCGTCGGGGATAATGGCGTTGGTAATATCCTTCGATATGCTTCCTGATCCCTTCTAAGCCCTCCTCTTTGGTGTTATAATTAGCCGTAATAGCTGCCAATCCTTCTCTTTTTATATAGGGAATCGAACGGTCGATCAGCCCCCGATGCATGCGACGGTCTACCGCATATTCCGGCTTTTCATAAATATGGGTCGCCCGGTTATGGCAATCCACACAATCCATCACTCTCGCCGCCTCCGCTTCCGCAGAATCTTTTACCGTATGTTTTTTATTCACAAAACGGCGGATCGAACCGTCTTTGTTATCTACCTCGATCCAGAGCATCTCTTTGCGCTGATCGTCAACCGATGCATAACGAACCTTTGTATCCCTGGAAATATGCCAGTGAATGCCTGCTTTTTCCTGCCCTCTACCGATATCAACCTTTAGATTCAGGGTCGTATATTGGGGTGTCGAAGCTTCGTCCATGGCATAATGCACAAATGTTCTTAAGCGGGTTCCGTAAAACTTTTCAGGCCAATGACATTTCTCACAAGTTTCCCGGGCCGGACGTAGCTGATGAACAGGAGTCGGTATGGGGCTTTTATAGAGATGAAAGGTCAAGGAAAGAATTTGGTAGGCTCCGTTCAGTTTACTGGATATCAGGGCATCGACCCCTTCTCCTACATGACATTCAACACATCTGACATGGGCATGAGGAGACTGCTGATAAGTAGTCCATTCCGGATTCATCACACTATGACAAGCCGTACCGCAGAACTCAGCTTCATCCATGAAGCTCAGCATCTGGGTAGAAACAATCAGCAGGAAAAGGATATTGATCAGGCTGAACAAACCGATTGTAATCACTACCCTTGATCCCCAGAACCCTTCTTTGACTCCCTGATAGGTAAATTGTTCTTCCAACAATTGCTTGGCAGACTTACCCGTTTCTCTCTTCCGCTGCGCCCAGGCTATGGGTATTAGTATTAACCCGAGGATAAATAGAGTGGGAAATACCAGATAATTAATCAGACCGATATAAGCGTTCGTGAACAGGCCGATCATCCGGGCCAATTCAAGGATCACAAAAGTAACGAAAGAAGAGGTCGTTAAAATGACACCTATCTTTCCCAGGTGATTGACCGAGACACTTTTAATAAAATTCAGATATTTTTCCAGCATACCTTATTCTCTATTTATTTTGAAAAAGACTTTGATAAATTTTTTGCATTTGCCCCGAACGAATTCTCTGCTTTAACTCTTTTGTATCCATGGACAGCCATTTATGCATGGGATCCGTTTTAAATAACTTGTCAATATAGGCATTTACATCCGGATCATTATACGCTCTGGCTTCCGGAATAAATTTAAAATAGAAATGCTGAGCCACTTCATAAATACCATGCCACCAGGTATAATCGGGCCCCATCATCGCTGCGCCGTGCCGGGCACGTCGTCCTTCATGATGCCATAATTCCCAATAGGTCCATTCAATTTCATTAGCAAAAGCGGCAGGATTTTTCATAACCTTTTTCTTTTTAATCAGTTTCATAATATCTGTTGCCGGTTTAGCAAACTTTTCATTGTAAAGCCTTACCAGGGCATCGAACTGATAGTAATGTCCATCCACAAAATTGGTGTTATGGCAATTGATGCAGACCTGTTTCATATTTTTTCTACGCTGCTGCCAGTTTTTCTTAAGCTTGGAAATAGGCGGCCGCAAGGTCCATGAGATACGTTGCCCCACATCATGAGTAACTCCATGGGAAGGATTAGCCGACATGTGGCAGGTGGCACAAGTAGGAGCTTCGTAATAGTCCTGTCCGACAACCCAGCGATCCGCTCCTAAATTCATTTCCTCCTTGTGAGTATAGTAGGCGTTGCCATGTTTGGATTCGGCATATATCTCTTTTTGAGGGTGATCCGGGCCTAAATGGCATTTGGAACAGGCTTCGGGCTGCCTGGCTTGTTTTTTTGAAAAAGCATGCCGTGTATGGCAGGTATTGCAGGAGCCAAGTGAGCCGTCGGGATTAATCCGTCCGATGCCGGAATTGGGCCAGGATTTTTTCGACAATTTATTGGGTGACTTCGGATCGATTTTTATCACCCCGCCATGGCAATTTTCACAGCCGGTAATCGCCACAGGTTCTCCACCCGCCACATGGGCTAAATAGGCATCCTTCGAATCGAGTATCTTGCCTGCCGTGGCATGATAAGAAGCCTGGACTTCTTTGGCTTCTTTCTCATGGCATTGGCCGCAATCTTTAGGAGTAACCAGAGTGGCAATCAGAGCACCTTCATGCATAAAGGCATCGGCATCGCCCTTTTGGGCACCATGACAACTAATGCAAGTTACATCGTGTTGGGCATGGGAGGAACCATACCACTGTTTATACAAGCCCGGCGATTTTTCTTTATGGCAGGTCATACATTTACCGGCTACCTTCGGATCCACCTGGTTACCGGCCCAACTAATAACCACCATGGAAAAAAGAAAAACAATTGTAGAAAAAAGACGCATCTTTCTTCCTTTCTTTTTATGGTACTTCAATTGATTAAGAATTTTTTACTTAAAAAAAGGCTTGCTACTATAAACCAAGTGTAAATAAAATAATTGAAAAATACAAGGTTAATAAAAAAAATCCTCTTTATAATAAAAGAGGATTTTTATCTACTAAATCGAATTTTCTTATCTATTCCAAAGGATTCTGACTTAAAGACTCGATCTCATCGGGTGTATAACCCAGCTCTTTCCAGTTTAAAAATCCGTCCGGTCTATGGCAATCCTTACAAGTTAACGCACCTTTTCTTCTCACCGCATGGCTGATTTCAAGTCGGGCATCCATCGGTATCCATCGTGGTTGAACTTTACGATGATGCACAACATCGTCATACGCTCCGGTATCCCAATTATCCACATCCATAAAAGATATAAATTTATCCATCAGATATTTATCGAACATAAAACCATACATTTTCTTCATCATGCTCTTTTTCATTTCGATAACCGTGGCGCTATCCGGATTTCCTGTACGATAATAAGTAGGTAGATTATAGGGCACAAACATACCTCCGAAGGGCCCCATATTTTGTAAATCGATATGCTGTTTGCCATTAAAAAATTTGATGGCGTAAAGCTTGGACGGTTTTCTTTTGGCTATGGGACGCATCACTTTTTCATACCATCCTTTGTAATCGAAATTTTTATATTCCGGCCAGATGTGGGTTGGCTTGTAAAAACTATACAAATTGGCACCGTTCGGATTATCACCGATGGGGTTACCGAGGAAAGTGGCATCCCCATTCCACCAAACATAATCTATACCTTTTCCCGGTAACGTTTCCTTTTTTATATCATCATAAATATAGATTCCCGATTTCTCTTCAAAAACCGTTTTGGAAAAATCACGCATGGTAGCGTTATCAGGATGTAAGGAAGGGATATGGCACGTTGTACAGGCAATTTTCTCCACGTGGGCGTTTAAATAATCGTCTAAATCCGCATTCTCTCCATGGGGTTCGGCCGTATGGCAATCCTCACATTTTACCTCGACATCCGGCAGGTCGTTGGTCATCATGGTTGTGGTATGGGTACCCTTGGCAATTAAATGACCTTCCGTATAGTGACAATCGATACACTGCACACCATTGGCCGCATGAACGTCCCAGGAAGGAGAGAAGGGAGTCCCCCGTTTCGAACCGGGATGCAGAACCCGCGGCCGGGTATAGCCGGTATTTGTCTGACTCTGCATGAATGAGGGATCGGCATCATCCACATAAACATCGCCGCCGAAATTATGCTGATGACAACGCAAACAATTTTGCGAAGTAGGTTTTGTGACTGACATTGCTGCCTTCATAGAGCGGTCCTGTCCCCAGCGATTACCGTATTTATCCGTAATAACCGTCTTTCGGTTCATATCATAGGCCGCCGAATGACAAATCAGGCAATCAATGGTTTTCTTCTCTTTTTCGAGCGTTCGATAACCGGGCATCATTCCGCCTAAGGGCACCTGATACTCTCCGCCGATGTGGCACTGGCCGCATCCTTCCGAAAGCGTATCACCACGCTGATTAACAACGATCTCCGCCCAGGCAGTCATGGCAAAAGAACCCGGTTTGGGGCAAGGACGATCAATTTTACCCATGGGAAAATCATCCGCCAGTTTTCCGTTAAATCCCCATACATTGGAATGTTTCATAGTAAAAAATTTATAATGCGCCGAGGAGAGTAGATTTTTCATCAGATCTACTCTCTTCTCTTTTTGGGTAATATGATCTTTGACGGTAATCTCTTTATGGCAGCCCAGGCAGGTTTCGGGTCCTTTATAGGATAGAATGTTAGCCTCCCGAAAACGTTTGATATGATTAAACTCCAGATCATACTTATTTTCAAGTTCTTTGGCAATTGCATCAAATTGCTTCGGGGTCACTTTTTGGACGGCATAAGTAATCTCGTGCGGTCTGCTGTCACCGGGCATCATCAGATTAATCATGCCGGACCAAGCCGAACAACTCCATTCCAAAGCGGTCATTCCCAGTAAGAGCAGAAGTATTCCGAATCGTAAAATATTGCGTTTCATATAAACCCTCCTTAAAAAAATAGTGAAATATTCAGCTAATTGTACATAACACTTTTTTCTTTAACAATTAATCACCAAAGTTGGCACTCATAAATAAGATTTTTACACTTAAATGCTACATACCAAAAACTTTAAATGCAAGAGAAAAAAAATTTTCTGATATTCGGACCAATGTTTATAATTTTTTAAAGGGGTTCACAAAGAATAGTAACCTGTTTTACGGGAAGCAAAGCCAGATCAATGCATGAATAAGAGAGTATTGAAGAAAAAAAGACCTCCCGGTTCAGAGGGAGATCTTTTACATTAAGGATAGTTTTACTGCAAATATTTCCACTGGATGGTAAAAGCACCCGAGTTACCCTGATCATCATAATAGTTAGTCAAAGCAAAGGCAACTATTTTCCCTTGCTTTGTCTTTACGATATACGCATAATCTCTGGGAATTACTTTATGGTTTTCATCGGAATCATACCAACCCATGGTTAAGTACTTTTGCAGATGGTCTCCTGTAAAATCAGTAGCTGAAACGGTAGTAACCGAATCGATATCCGTGTTCTCCAATTTATGCATGGTCACATTGGGACCGAGCCAGATCGCACTGCCTATAGTTTTAAGGTCCCAGGTACCATAACCCATGGAGAGCTGTCCGTCTTTTAATGAAAAGTATTGTGTTTTCTCATAACCATTGCCGGTTTGCCCTGAATCCAAAGCCGTCTGGCTAAAATCGGTAGAACCGGTTCCATTCAATTTAAAATCGAAATAGATATTCGAAATTTGCATTTTCGTCATATCAAAATCATAGTGTTTAAACTGAACAAGCGCATAGGAACCGTCACACCGTTTTAGAACATAAACATCCGGTCGAACACTATATCCGTTCTGGGCATCGAACCAGGACTTTCCTATGACCGCCTCGGCCAGTGTATCATCGGCGACAAACTGATTGGCCTGCGGAATTTCAGTCACATCGTCCAGGGACGAGGCATCCAGCCGAACTCCGGTCACGCCGGGGCCTAATTTAACGACCGGATCCGTGGAAATGGCAAAATATTCGCAACTTCCCGGTGCGCCGACCTCAGCCTCACGCTCCTCCAGGTCAAAAGCCAGATCATATTCATCCGGCTTCCGGGTAACGGCCTTTTTAGATGCAAAAGTAAAGTACTGGGTACCTTCGGTTTTCACATTGCCGGTAGTATAGGATTCCACCTGGCCCAGATCATTCTTCGGACTTGTTGTATTCTTAGAGCAATTCCACAAGAAACTTAAAGCCAAAACCAATGCGGTAATTAATATAAATCGTGACATAATAAATCCTCCAAAAATTAAATTATAATGAATACGATAAGCCGGCATACCATTCTCTGCCGGGCATGGGGCCCCATGTTTTATTTACATAGTTCGTTAAATTAAATCCGCCAACGGACAGTTTTAAATGATAGGGCATCTTTATACTGAAGTTGGCATTCCAAACCGTATAGTCGGAAATGGGAATACGTTCGATTATCCGGCCGCTGTTATCATCGATCAGGGTATCATACCTTTTACCGAAATAGCGGGCCCGGATATTCAATTTGATATGATAGGGAAGCGAAAAAATGAGGGCGGCATGAGCTTTATGTTTAAATTTACCGCCCAAAGGCCTTCCCGTACTCTTCACCCGGGAGTCCAGGTAACTATATCCCAGAGAAATATCCAACCAGTCCCTTGGGAAATATTTCATATCCCATTCCAAACCCCATGTTTTTACCCAATCGAAATTATGATAAGTATAATTTAGACCGGGATTACCGTCATCAATACGGATATCATTTATCAAATCCTTTACGGCATTGAAGAAAAAACTAATTCGGCCATGGTAATTATCTTCATTCCAGAACTCATAATCCAGATTATAGGAATTCGAATGTTCCGGCCTCAAATCAGGATTTCCTTTCACCGTCAGATTAACATCCTGTACGGTCAACAACAGATAAAGTTCTTTAAAAGAAGGCGCCCGGAATCCCCGGCCATAAGAGACCCTGACCCGGCCGGTCGAATAGGGCGACCACATGAGGGCTATCTTGGGTGAAAACTGGCTACCATAGATGGAATGCAAATCATAACGCCCGCCTGCTAACAACGTGATGGCTTTCAGCGGTTTATATTCATCCTGAATGTACAGGTTATGGAGCAACGAATGCCGATTTTCATCCAGGACACGGCGAGATTCTATGGATTCCTGTTCCAATGAATAGCCCACATTCAGCCGGTGTGAACCGATCTTCCGAAATAACAGAAGCTCGTTTTTTAGCAAACCATCATTGGTCGGATCACTTTTTTTAAAATATCCGCTACTTCGAACCACTTCACCATATGCATGTTCATAGCGAGTAAATTCGGAATTCAGCGTCAGGGATACGGGCAGAAGAGAATCAATACGCAACTGACCGGCAGCAGTAAATCTTCTGTTGTGGGTCCTCTCTTCAAAAAAATCATTTAATACTCTTCCCTGCTTTTCCTGAAAGTAATCTGTCCGCAGTTTTAAAAATACATGCTGCACAAGAGATCCTTTCACCTCCATACCGGCATCATATTTTTCCTGATGCCGTCCATCTTCCATCGATGTGCTGGGGTCCAAATCGTAACCGCCATAATAGCGGCGGCCAAAATTCCATTTGGAGGCCCATCCTCTCCAGGGAGCATCAACCGACAGATAACTGTCCAGTAGGCCATGAGAGCCGCCTTTCACTAAAGCATTGAGATGCGGCTTCTTATCTGCCTCTTTGGTAATGATATTTACGACTCCCCCCATGGCCTGATTACCGTATAAAGCCGAAGAAGCTCCCTTAACGATCTCGATACGTTCAATATCATTAACCGATAGCTGGGAAAGATCCATCTGACCGTTCAGACGTCCAATAATCTTCATCCCATCCACCATAAACAAAATATGATTGCTATCAAAACCCTGCAGATCGAGGTTACTACCGAATCGGTCGTGATGTTCTACAGAAATACCCGTCACTTCATCGATTATTTCCGATACATCACTTGCACCCGATTCAACCAACACGTCCCCTTTTATAACCTGAGTCGTTACCGGCGTATCCTTTAATAACCGCTCCGTACGGGTACCTGTAACCACAATCTGGTCCAAATATAATAAGGATTCTTTCAAGCCGACCCGGAAATATCTATTCTTCTCTAAAGGAAAGGTGAGCTTCCTTTTGAAATTATTGTAAGACACATAGGAAACAATGACCGTATATGTTCCGGACAATGTGTCGGGAATTTCCAGTATAAAAGCACCTTTTTTATCCGATGAAGTCCCGATCCCGGTGTTTTCTAAATATATATTCGCTCCGGCCAGCCTCTGACCCGTCCGACGGTCGACCACAAGACCGGCGATATTTTTAGCCAACCCGGAAGCAAGCAACATAAATATCCATAAAACTATCCCAAAATAATACTTGTGTGCTAACATAATTCCTTACCTGTTAGAATAGAGCCTCTGCTTAAACAGCGAAAGATAATTAAAATTTTACATGATCAGCAGCCCGGCAAAGAATACCCATTCCGCTGCGATCAATACTCGTCTTTCCATAAAAGAAAGTATCCTTTAAACCATTTTCATGACCAACCGGTCTGAAAACAGATACCATTTATGAATACCGGAACGGATAAGAGTCACTTCTGTGCTATACTTCCGCCCGGCACGGGTTGATCTTCTGTGAGACGAGCCGCTTAACAAATTTTCGGTTGACAATTAGACAAGGAACGGCGGGGCTCTAAGGATGGGAATCGAAAAGTGTGTAATACAATTGGGGAAATGTAGACGATCGATATAGACATATTGTTTAAAGGTCAATGAGATGTTCGGATCGGGAACGGTAAGAAAAAATAGAAGCAATGACGATACAACCGCTTCCTTTAAAACAGAGAGCAAGTCTCTCCTGGTTTGAGCTCGATTGTCTGCATTTTCATTTTTATTATAACCCCGAAGACTGGTTTGAGAAGATACTTTTTCAAAAGCAGGTGCGGCAACTATCCGGGCCAAATCAGCATCTTGTATAATTCGGTAATATTGCCAAAGCGCCACTTGCAAAAAAGAGGTGTTGAGTAAGATATATCCGGCCAGCAGAATTTCCGCCCCGGCTTTCAAAACTGTTATAAAATTCTTTTTAAAAAAAGATAGATTCATCCCTGCCCTGATAATATTTTTTCTTCATCCTGACCGGCAAAGTAGCAATTTAACTCACAAATGGAACAATTGTCAACCTCATTGCAATCATAAACGAATTTTCCATAAGCGTGCTGAAACTGCTTTACTTCTTTGGTTTCGGAAAGGAAATAGCCCATGAAAGTCATCAACCTCTGGCCGGTTTCTTCATTCAGCAAGTGTTCGATCTTGCAGGCTTCCGCTTCGGCCGAACCAGGGGAAAGGTTTAATACTTTCTCAAAAAACAATTGGATGATATGCCGTTTGGATAAAACCCCGTTGATAAGATTCTGACCTCTTCCGGTAAATTGGTAAAATTTATTCTCGTCTTCAAGAACATACCCTTTACCGATCAACTTTCGCAGAGTAATGGAGACACTGCTGCGACTGATATTCAGATATTTGGCGATATCTACCCCGCGCACATAGCCGTTTTTCTTAAGCAACTCATGCATGGCCATCAAATGGTGGACACTACTATGCGTTAACTCAATTTCATCATATTTTTTCCACAACTCTTTCATGGTTAGCCTTAAATTAACAACTGTTAAAACCGTCTAACAAGTGTTAATTTAAAATCAAAGAGGCTCAATGTCAATGTTTATAAAAATATTTTAATTTTTTAGTTTGGATAGAAAAGCAGATGCCGATACAAGCTGTTCCGGTTTACCCACATCGAGCCAGTCGTATTCGTCTGCAGGAAAAGCCGATATCTTTTGCCCTTGCCCGGCGAGTTGTAAATACATACGGATGATCGAAAATTTCTCTTCCTGCCCGAAGAGGGAAAAGATTTGCGGTGAAATGAAATGAATACCCATAAAAGAATAGGGTTTTAACGGATTGGTCTGGCGTACCAAAATTGTTTCATTTGTGTTTTTCGATTGCCATCCGCAAAGCAAATTATGTGTATCGAATAGCAAATAGCGCGATGTATCCCGTTGGCGGACGGCCAGGCTGGCCAGAGAGCGGCTTCGGCGGTGAAAGTTCATTAGTTTCCTGTAATCCAAATTGGTCAGCACATCAACATTATGTACTAAGAAGGGCTGATCATCATTAAAAAACCAGGAAGCATTTTTCAATCCGCCGCCCGTATCCAAAAGGGACCCTTCTCTGGAAATTTCGATGCGGATACCAAAATTATTATGATGTTGCAAAAAGGAAACAATTTGATCGGCAAAATGATAAACATTTATGATGATTTCATCGAAACCGAAAGAAACAAGTCGTTTTATGAGCAGTTGTAACAAAGGCAGACCATTCACTTCTACCAATGCTTTGGGGCGGGAATTGGTAATAGGTTTCAACCTGGTGCCCTTCCCCGCAGCCAAGATCATTGCTTTCATCAGCGCATCTCCAACTCGCGATGTCGCACCTCCACATCGATTTGAAATTTCGATTTTAGATGGCGGGCCAGTTGGTTTGCACAGTAAACCGAGCGATGCTGCCCCCCGGTGCAGCCAAAGGCAACCAGAATATCCGTAAAATTTCGATGCTGATAATTTTCAACCATCTGATCCACGATCGCCTGGACATGCTTCAAAAATCGGCGTACTTCTTCTTCCTTTTTTAAAAAATCGATTACGGCCTGGTCGTTACCCGTTTGAGTCTTGAACGTATCGTAACGACCCGGATTGGGTAACAGTCGACAATCAAATACATAGCCGCCGCCATGACCTTTTTCATCAACCGGTATACCTCGACGGTAGGAAAAACTTTGTATCCTGACCGTTAAACGCAGATGAGCGTCACCGAACTGACGCAGGATTGTAGAACGCACCAGACCATTCCATACCGCAGTTAAGGCTGGCAATTCTATCGGAAATTCGGCATGGTTTAAAAGCCACTCCAAATTTTTTATGGCATACGGTACACTCTTTAGAAAATGTTCTTTCCGTTCATAAAATCCCCGAAAACCATATGCACCCAGAGCCTGCATAAGACGGATCAACACATAGCCGTGATAGAACTGTAAAAATTGTTCACGATTCACCGCAGTTAGTTCTTCCAATCGATCCAGATATCGATCGAGTAACCGGATACGGATTTCTTGCGGGATATCCGCCTTGGCATCATAGAGAAGAGAGGCCAGATCATATTGTAATGCACCCTTACGTCCTCCCTGGTAGTCAATGAAATAAGGTTCATCTTTCACGATCATTACATTACGGGACTGGAAATCCCGATAGAGAAAGTAATTTCTGTCGACTGCTAATAAGAAATCGGTAAACTTTTGAAAGTCATCTTCCAGAGCTTGTTCATCGAAGGGGATTTTGGCTAACTTCAAAAAATAGTATTTGAAATAATTCAGGTCCCACATCATGGACTGGCGGTCAAAACTTTTCCGAGGGTAGCATACCGAGTAATCGAGTCCTTTGTTTGCCTCGACCTGGAAGCGAGGGAGTTGGTCGACCACCTTTTCGTACATACTAATAATTTCGTCCGAGAATCCATTTTCTTGTCGCTTCTCCGTTAAAAAAGAAAAAAGCGTCGTATCTCCCAAATCCTGTTCCAGATAGATATCCTTATCCAGTTCCTGATCATAGATGGACGGGACGAGGAGGCCTTTTTCGGAAAAGTGTTTGGAAAATGTCAGGAAGGCTATATTTTCCTTAATATCGGGATTATATACCCCAATTGCGGTTTTGCCGGCTCCGAAAATCCTGAAATATTGCCTATCCGAACCGTGTGCCGGTAAGGGTTCAATCCTAACTGCTTTTTCCTTGGACCAGCGCTCGAATAATTGTTTTAAATGTTCGGTAATATCCTGTCCCATTCTTCGCTTCCCGGATGATTTTTATTGAACTTAAGGATCGCAAAGAAAATAGGTTGGCTTGATGAAAAAATCAAATGAATATTTTCAAACGAAAATGCCCGGCAACATTCTGCAGGGCATTCTTTGAAAAAGAGGGTCTACCGGATCAATTGCATGCGCTTGGTCCGGGACTGGCCATTTACCGTTAACCGATAGAAATAAAAGCCGCTGGGAAGATGAGAAGCATTAAAGCGTATCTGGTGGGCCCCCGGACTCTGGGTGCGATTGACCAATCTTTTAACCTGCTGACCAAGAGCATTATAGATAGTTAGCTGCACCCGTCCCGTCGTTTTTAAGCTATAACGAATAGTAGTCGATGGATTATCGAGAGATAGCCGGGAATTTTTCCCGAATGGATTGGGATAATTGTTTTCCAGAATAAAGTGCTCGGGTCCTTGTAGGGCCAGATGATCAAGTGCAGACGGGGATTCTACGGTAATAATTTTGTCCGGTGCAAAATTCCATTCGTCTCCGGAATTACTGCCGTTCAGATTTACACTATTGCCATTGGCGGCCATTGTTATAGCCGTGGGTTCGGCCGGCGCCGTAAATTGAAATTCAAACACGACTTGCTGATTTTGATCAAAATTCACAGGACTTTTGTGGGTTAATTCACCATTCAAAAGTTGTAAAGCGGAATTCTGCGGCGCCAGACTGCCACCGTTTACAGCAATATTAGTACCTGCCGCGGCGGCCGGCCCCCCGCTAATAATCACTTTATAGGTTGCCGTAGCATTTATTTCCATCGTATCGGGCCCATCGATCCGCACCTGTACATTTTGGGAAGGGGATGCATTATGACAGGTGCAACCCGGCGTATCGCTCAAATCCGTACGTCCCGTAATCCCACCGGAACGGGCCAGGACAAACAAGGTACTTCCCAACCATAAAGATATGGCAAACAGATAAAACAGATGAATGCGCTTGTTAATTAATTTCATTGTTCCCCCTTCATAATGAAATGGTTCTCCTTGACATTTGTCACTGTAAACAAAGAAAGGCTCCCCTATATTCCGAACGTTCCGAATTAAGTCATTTGTTCTAAGTCTTATAATTTATGACTAACCAACCCATTTGAGGAGGATTTATGTTTAAGCTTCATTTATTTAAAGCGTTCGCATTCGTGATTATCTTTTCATCGATTTGGATGTTTAACGGATGTGAACAGACGACTACCCCGGATAATAACGGAGGTGGAAATAATAGCGGCTCTACTGTAGACCATAATTCGAGTATCACCGCCAACGAAACCTGGTCGAAAGACAAAACCCATGTGATCGACGGATACATATCCATCACAAATGGTACCGTGACCATTGAACCGGGAGCAACGGTTGTGTTTAAAAGTGGCGCTTCAATCAATGTATCCACCGGCGGTGGGTTGATCGCTGATGGAACTTCAGCCAAAATCACCTTTACCGGTGAAACTAAACAGAGCGGCTTCTGGGATTATATCGAATTTTCGGATGACGCCGTCAACGCCAATTGTATAATGAAAAACTGCCTGATTGAGTATGGCGGCGGTTATTCCACTAGCGGCGCTATGTTGTATATTGAGAATAATGCCACGGTTTCCAACTGCACTATTCGTCAATCACTATCCAACGGGGTGGAGATCGATGACAGTGCATTCCCCACTTTTACCGGTAACACGGTTACAGCCAATGCCAAAAGTCCGGTTACGGCCTCTTTTAAAAACGCCGGTACCATCGGGAAGGGTACGTATACAGGGAACGGGTATTTTTATATTGATCTGAGTTCAGGTACCATTGCCCAGAATGCTACCCTTCTAAAACAGGATATTGCCTATATGCTCAACGGCTATAATGCAGTTAAGAATGCAACACTAACTATCGAAGCCGGGACAACAATCCAGATGAACAGCGGTGCCGATTTAACGGTGAGCACGGGCGGAGGACTCATCGCCAATGGTGTTGCCTCTACCAATCCGATTACTTTTACCGGCGCCCAGGAACAAAACGGCTACTGGGATTATATTGAATTTGAAGACGATGCCGTGAATGCCAACTGTCAAATGAGTAATTGCGTCATTCAATACGGCGGCGGCTATTCCACTACAGGAGCTATGGTTTATATTGATAATAGTCCTACCTTTAATAATAACACGGTTCAGAACAGCGCTTCATACGGTGTGAAAATCGCTGACAAAGCCAGGCCCACCTTCACCGGTAATGTGATTCGACTGAACACGCTGAGTCCGGTTCACGGGGATTTTGAAAGTATCGGTTATATCGGTCAGGGCCAATACAGCGGCAACAGCCAGGATTATCTGGATATCGACAGCGGTACACTAAACGGTAATGCTACATTGTTAAAATTGGATGTGCCCTACCGCTTAAACGGATATAATCTTGTTGAGAACGGAACACTGACCATCAATCCCGGCGCTGTGATCGAAATGAATTCCGGAGCCGACTTAACTATCGGAACCAGTGGCGGAATTATGGCTCAGGGAACTGACAACGATTCCATAACATTTACCGGTGCCGCCAGGCAGAAAGGCTACTGGGATTATTTGGAAATACAGGATGATGCCATCTCCGCCAATTGTGTACTGAATAAATGCATCATTGAATGGGGAGGCGGCTATTCTTCTTCCGGCGCTATGATTTATTTGAACAAATCCAATGCCACCCTGACCAATTCCCTGATTCAGCATAGCGAGAGCTGGGGAATTTTTTATGATAACGGCTCCAACCCGGATTTGACGGGAAACGTATATAACGATAATACCCTCGGAGACGTGAAGGTTCAATAGAGAATTGTAGTTAAAAAAGCGCAACTTACCGGGTTGCGCTTTTTTTATTCCTTTTACCGGATATAACCGATCTGAATGAAGATATTAAAAAAAATCCATATCCGATTGAGATGTCATAATTTGTCGTTTTCGATCAGAGAGGAGTGTCGGAGGGGATACTCTTTCGGATCACCTTAGCACCGGTCCCCGTGATTCAAAACCCGCCTATCCGTTTCATGACCATGAAAAAGTTTTGTAAGGAGCGTTGCATATCATTCCCACCCGTTATTTTGGATTCCCAATCAAGTTGGGAATGACATGGTACCGGTAAAGTGTTATTTTGGATTCCCAATTAAGTTGGGAATGACACGGTACCGGTAAAGTGTTGTTTTGGATTCCCAATCAAGTTGGGAATGACACGGTACCGGTAAAGTGTTATTTTGGATTCCCAATTAAGTTGGGAATGACACGGTACCGGTAAAGTATTGTTTTGGATTCCCAATCAAGTTGGGAATGACACGGTACTGGTAAAGTATTGTTTTGGATTCCCAATCAAGTTGGGAATGACACGGTACCGGTAAAGTGTTGTTTTGGATTCTCAATCAAGTTGGGTCCACCGGTGGCGGGCAGGCCGCGACAAAGACGGGCAGGCCGCGACACGGGAATGTGTCTGAGCATCACACGGTGATAATGCTACAAGAAACGGTGTCATTCCCGTGCAAACGGGAATCCAGGAATGTTCACAATGCTCAGATACATACCTAAATGATTTCTCCCGGCAATGGGCGAATCGAAAGTACAGTTCGGAACCGTTACTTTGGAATATTTTTAAAATTCAGTGTACAAAAATTCAATCAATACTAAAAAAGCCCGGTTTTCCCGGGCTTTTTGATCTGTAATAGCTTAAGATATGACGGCTTATTTCATCAAAATCATTTTTCGAACCTTGACAAAATTCTTCGCTTCAATCCGGTAAAAGTAGACTCCGGAAGAATAACGGGAGGCATCGAAACGGATCGTATGATAACCGGCCGGCTTAAAAGTATCGACCAAAGTCGCTACTTTCTTACCCAAAATGTTGTACACAGAGATTCTTACTTTCCCGGCCTGAGGTAAACCATACCGGATATTAGTTACAGGATTAAACGGATTGGGATAGTTCTGGTTTAATTCATACTGTTCGGGAATACCCCCGCTTAACATATCTTCCAGTGCGGTAACCGGATCCACCTGCACCTGAATCGTGTCGCTTACCTGAGCACTGCTGTCATCCGTAAGTATACAGGTCAGTTGGACCTCACCGCTAAAGCCTGCGGCGGTTAATTTCAGTTGACCGGTTTCGGCATCATACGTATAAACGAGTGAATCATTGGACACCGAGAAAGACCAGCTTAACAGAGAATCCGGGGAGTCCACGTCCCGGGCATATTCCTTCATCATCAGAATAGCGGAAGAATCACTGCGAAAACGGATTGTTTCCGGAAGGCCTACTATCATAGGAGGATCATTGACTGAGTTCACCGTAACCACAAAGGAGGCGGTATCGGCCAGAAATCCGTCACTTACGATCAGTTCCAGGGTATCGCTTCCGAACCAGTTCTCAGAGGCAGAAAATTTGTAAGCAGCATGTTTTAATACATGTTGTACATATTTCCCGCCGGAGACCGTAAAGGTCAAGGTGGAATCGGCATTATCCTGATCTTCGGCATACGGATACCATCCCGCTATTTCGAAAAGTAGAGAATCATCCTCGTTGAAAGTGAGATTGGGTAACGATTCCGTAAAATGAGGAGGATCATTGACGGGGGTAACCGTATAAACCACCGTGGTGGTATCAAACAAACCGGCCGGATCGCTTACTTTAAAAAGCAGACGTTCGCTTCCGTTCCATTCAGGACCGGGAACGGTGACGGTCAACACACGGTTGGAGTCAATAGTAACCGTCAATTCCGTATTACCTGTAACTTCCCAGATCAGCGTACTATCGACATCATCCACATCACTGACCAACTCATCCAGATGTAAGGTTGCAAAAGACTGACCTTCCTGAATCGTCTGATCGGCAATAGCTGCCAAGACAGGAGCGTCATTAACCGGAGTAACGGTAAATACCACCCGGTCACTGTCGCTGGCACCCGCCGGATCGGTTGCTTTGAAAAGCAGGGTTTCGCTGCCATTCCAGTTGGAATCCGGAGCACTTACCGTAGCCACACGTGTTAATGAGTCTATGGTAACGATAAGTTCTTTATTCCCGGAAATGGTCCAGCCGATTTCCGAATCGGCATTATCTTCATCACTAACAAAATTATCCAGTGCAATAGTGCTGAAAGATTGTCCTTCCGCAATGGTTTGATCCGGAATATCACTGACCACCGGGGCATCATTGATACCGTTGACGGTAAATTTAGCCGTATCCGATGCACTCAAACCACCCGGATCGGTAGCCGTAAAGGTAATGGTTTCACTGCCATTCCAATTGCTATCCGGAGGAGTAATCGTCGCCACACGATTGGCATCTATGGAAACCGTTAAATCCGTATTCCCGGCATAATTCCACTCCAGGGTATTGTCCGGATTATCCACATCATTCACATAATCATCGAGAGAAATCGTTGTAAAGCTTTGCCCTTCGGTTATGGATTGATCGGGGATATCACTGACTACGGGAGCATCATTGACGGCATTGACGGTTACAAATACGGTTGCCGTGGCTGAACCGCCGTGGCCGTCACTTACCGTATAATCAAATTGATCGTTTCCGGACCAGTCGGATTGCGGCGTATAGATGACCAGTGAATCCTGACTAATAGTTGCCGTACCGTGTTGCGGATCGCCGGTACTTTCTACTACCAGTTGATCGCCATCGATATCCGTATCATTATTTAATACATGAATCGTCACGGCCACATCTTCATCCGTGACAGAACTGTCGTTAACGGCAACCGGTGCATCATTCACATTATGAACCGTAAAAACAGCCGGATCACTGTCACTTAAGCCACCCGGATCGGTCGCCGTAAAGGTGATGGTTTCAGCCCCGAACCAGTCCGTGTTGGGTATGGCAATGGTAGCCACCCGGTCGGCGGAAATGGTAACTTCCAGATCATGGTTGCCGCTGTAAGTCCAGTCCATTTCGGAATCGGCATTATCCACATCGTCAACATAATTATCCAGTTGAATGGATACAAAACTCTGCCCTTCATCAATGGTTTGATCGGGAATATCGGAAACAACCGGAGCGTCGTTTACGGCATTAACCGTAAACCGGGCCGGATCGCTGTCCGATAAACCTCCCGGATCGGTGGCTGTAAAGGTAATCGTCTCGCTACCGTACCAGTTTGTATCGGGAATGATGATAGTGGCAACACGATTTTCGTCAATGGAAACCGATAAATCCGTATTTCCGGAATAGGTCCAGGTTAAATCCGATTTCACATTGTCAATATCTTCCACGTAATCATCCAGATTGATGGTGGTAAAAGTTTGTCCTTCATCAATGGTTTGATCGGGAATATCGGAAACGACCGGGGCATCATTAACATTGTTGACAGTAAAGGTTGCCTGATCGCTGCCCGATAAACCTCCCGGATCGGTCGCCGTAAAGGTGATATTTTCGCTACCATACCAATTGCTATCCGGAATGGTAATTGTGGCCACATGATTGGCATCGATGGAAACGCTTAGCTGCAAATTTCCGCTATACGACCAGGTCATTTCGGAAGGTGAACTTTCTTCATCCGTTACGTAGTCATCCAGATTAATAGTGGTAAAGGTTTGTCCTTCATCAATAGTTTGATCCGGAATCCCGGAAACAACCGGGGCATCATTAACGGCAGTAACATGAAGCGTATAGGTCTGTGTGTCCGTTGCTCCGTTTAAATCCGCCACCTGAACCGTAACCGAATGGTCCCCGGAATCGGCATCCGTAGTAGCGGTTCCACTAATTAGGCCTGTTGAGGCATCTATACTCAGAAACTCCGGCCCATTGGTAAGAGAGTAGGTTAATTGCTCGCCAGCATCCGGATCGTCGGCTGTAACCTGGTACGTGTATTGCTGATCTTCGGTCGCTTCGGTCACCGGAACAGAGGTAATCTGCGGAGCCGTATTCAGATATTCATAGGGCCCCATATCGGTGGTAACGGTTCCATCCCGGTCTCCGTCAAAGGGCCGATCGTTTTCGTCGAAATCTTTAGCCGGGGCGTTTGTATTATCTCCCGTATCCACAATCGGCGAAGTAGCCTGGACGTGAAAATCCCCGTTGGCCGCATCGTTAAACTGGGGATCGGCATCGATATTCCCTTCTCCCGTATAAGCGCCCTGAATATCGGAATAGGTAATACCCGGTGCACCGGAAACCTGATTTTCCGTATCAGCCGAATTATCATAGATAATGGCGTTTTTAATGGAAGCCAGCGAAGAGGCACCGAAGGATTTGACTCCCCCGCCCGAACCGTTGGAACTGATATTCTTATAGATCATATCATTGGTCATGACCACATTCGTATTAGCAAAGAAGGCCACACCTGCACCGCCCTGACCGTCCGCATGATTGCTTATGATTATGTTATTATCAAAGACCGGACTGGCCATCCGGGACAGCGACAAGCCTTTAATACCCACTCCGCCGCCGTACTGGCCTGCCGAATTATTACGAATCATATTGGCTTCGAGAACCGGACTACCTTCAATAAATACCCCGCCGCCGCCTTCAAAAGCGTTGTTATTTTGAATGGTACAATGTCTGATTTGGGTTGTGCTGTAAATGTTAGGGCCGCAATAAATACCACCGCCGGTTTTACTGTCATAGGGCGCACCGGGACTGGTATTATCGGCATCGCCATGTTCGATACGACAATATTGTAAAATATTGGCAGCGGATGAATCGGATTCCAGTTTAATTCCGCCCCATTCCGTTGCACTTCCCGATGCATCATCCAGAGTAAAGATAATTGAATCCGTAACCGTACCGCTGGCAATGAGAGACCCTTTGACCAGGAACATGATGTCATCATGAAACTTAACCGTGACGCCGGGTTCAATCGTTAAGGTAGACAAAGAATCAATCATCAGAGTATCATTTGTGACATCGACAATATAGATACCGTCGCCGCTGCTGTTATTCTTTGTCCAGGTAACATTCCCGGAAATGTTTGAAGACGTCCAGACATCCGCGTGCAACACTGCGAAAAGGATAAATAAAAATATAAGCTGGATGGGTAAAAATCGGTGTTTCATAACATACCTCCGTGTTATAGTTATTTCTGCTAAATAACACTTGATGTTCGATAGAAATTGTGTTTTATTTAACAAAATTAATTTTTTTGACCGATTTTTACACACATTCAGAACAAAGCGGAGCCAAATCTACCAATTAATCTGAAATCCTTTTACGGATGTATCAATTTTTTTAGACTGAACATTAAAGGTAAAGAGACGTTCCGGATGGGTCAGGCGTACCACCATAACCTCTTTAATCCGATCAATGGGAACCACCGCATCTCCATATCCGTTTGTTCCCCGTTGACTGGACCAGTATACTACATTTTTCGTGCCCTGTTCATCTATATACCAACCCAGAAAGACGACCGAATGGCCCACACCCGATTTCCAGGATATATTCATAAAATCACCCGGCCTGGCCCGAATCGGTTCAATCGCTTCGCCCATACCGGAATACTGCACCAATGCAAAATGATCACCGAAACCGTCCGCATTCCATTCGCCCCAGAACTTTACATGATCTTCCCGTCGTCCGCCATTAACTTCCTGCATACGTAAGGCTTCATAATGTAACGAATCGAGTTTGGGATGATTTTTTTCCGCTTTAAAGAGCAGGTCCAGTCCTTCTATAAAAGCTCCGTAACTTGAGCCGCTGCAATAGCTGGTGGTGCGGGGAGGTGAAAGAAGAGGACGGCCAAGTAGTTTTAAAGTATAGCCGATAGGAGATTCGGTCGGCACCGAATCTTTCCCGATAAAATATCCTCCTCCATCGGGTGCGGTTGACTGAACACGGTCCACGCCCTGAAGAATAAATAGATTATAACCGTTTACATATTTGCAGAAAATCTTGAAATGTCTCGTATGATAGACCCCTGCCGAAAGATCCGTTTTTTTCAGAATCAGGCGTGTCCCGTCATCCGATGTCGGGTGCAGCCATGCACCGGCTTGATTTTTCTTTGAACAGGAAAAGAGCAATAAGGTTAAAACAACAATAGCCAGTAAAAGATTCATCTTTTTCATCATTAGGCCCTAACTTAGTTCATGATTTTTTATAATAGCGCATGGCTTCGGGTAAAAGTTTTTTTATCTGATTGATCCGGGTGGCATCGGAAGGGTGGGTACTCAGAATTTCGGGTGGCGATTGCCCGGCTTTCATGGCTGCCATTCGTTGCCAGAAATTTACGGCCACGTGGGGATCATAACCGGCCATAGCCATAAATATCAATCCCAGATGATCCGCTTCCGATTCATGCAAACGGCTGTAGGGCAACAACACACCCAACTGGGCTCCCGCTCCGTACGCGGTCATAAAAAGGGCCTGGGTTTGCCGGGGCTTCTTTTCCAGGGCTTTGCTCAGAGCCATGCCGCCTAATTGAACCATCAGGCCCTGGCTCATCCGTTCGCTACCGTGACCGGCAACGGCATGGGCTATCTCATGACCCAATACAACAGCCAGCCCGGCATCATTTTTAGTAAGGGGCAAAATTCCCGTATAAACCACAACCTTTCCTCCGGGCATACACCAGGCATTGACCGCCTTATCTTCCACTAAATTAAATTCCCATTGATAGCCATCTAAGCGATTCTGCATATGATGTTCGCTAAAATATTGCTCCACTGCCCTCTGAATCCGCTTGCCCACCCGCTGAACCATCCTGGCCTGCGTCGTGCCTTTGATAACTTTGTGCGATTTCAGGAACTCGTCATAATTGGCAAAACTCATAGACATGATCTGACCGGCAGGAATCAGATTGAGCTGCCTCCGACCGGTAAGGGGAACGGTACTGCAACTTAATAGAAACAACAATAGCGGCCATATAAATATTTTCTTGTGAAACATGGCTTCCCTTTCTACTTATTTATTGATTTATTTTAAAAATATTATTTTCCGTATTGACATCCGGAATATGAGGACTGCTCAGCTTAACCGACTTAACTTTCTTTTTTGTGGATACCGTTAACATTATACCCGCCTGTCCCGAGCTCCAGCCGTCCAAATTACGGTCTATGGTCTGTTCACTGCCGTCGGAATAGATCAGTATCAAATGAACGGGAATCGGTAGTTCACCTACTTTCTTGATAAGAATAATTACTTTATTCTTTTTTTGTATGACATCTTCAATGCCTAAATCAGGATAACCGAAATCAAAAAACCACGGCTTCCAGAACCAGTCCAGATTCCTCCCGCTCACTTCACTAAAGGTGTTAAAAAAGTCGAAAGGACCCGGATGTTTTCCATGCCAACGATTGATATATTCTTTTAAGGCCTTTTTAAACAGTTTTTTCCCAAATAGATCTTGTAACATCAAATAAGCGGTTCCGGAACGATTGTACGCCTCATTTCTATAAGAGGGACGAAAAGAATTGGAACCGTAAACAATCGTCGGTACAATCATCGGCAGGTCCATTTCGCTTCCTGCAACGCTTTCGTAAGTGATAATAGTGCGTTTAACGGGATCATATCCCGTAGATAGACGGCTTTGCAAATCATAGGGAATCACGGTAGCCCAGCCCTCATCCATCCAGGCGTATTTGCGTTCATTAATTCCCATAAAAAAAGGAAAATAGCTATGACAGATTTCATGGGAGGTGACATGAACGGTACCCGCCCAACGGGAGGAGGCCCCCTCGTTGACCATCATCGGATATTCCATACCTCCCTTGCCGTCGAAAACGGTGAGCCGGGGGAAGGGAAAAGGAACGCCCGGTAATTCTTTCGAATAATAGTCGATACTCTCTTTGGCAATCTGGGCAACATTATGGAAGTTTTTATCTGCAGATTTGTAGACTGCAGAAATCACCACCCGGTTCCGACCGGCCGAATCTACTACGGTGCCGGTCATATCCCATAGATAGTGATTGCTGGTGGCAAAAGCGACATCGGGCACCTGTTCCGCTTTAAAATGCCAAACCAGGGGCCCGGGGGCCGTGAGACGGTCCGACTTTGTATAATCCTTTTCAGATATGATATGCTCGATCTCATCGCTCTGCAAGCCCTGTTTATACCGCTTAGCAATTTTTTCTGCCAAAACCGCGTCGGCATTCTGCAAGATACCGGTCGACCAGACCATGAAACCCTGTGGTACGGTAATCTTGACATCATAATTATTGAAGTCATTATAAAATTCCTGAACGCCGCTATAATTGTAACCGTCCCAACCGTCGATATCATCGTACACCGCAACCTGAGGATACCAGTAACCGACAAAGATAGAAGTGGAATCATAAGCCCCGTTACGAATGTTGGATTTACGACTGATTATGTATTGCCAGGCTACTTCTCCGCTAATATGACTTCCGGGGCTTAAGGGATCCCGTAACTTGATAAACATATTTGTACCCGTACGTTCCACTCTTGATTTTTCCCCTTCCATCGAATAATCCTGCCCGCCGATTTTTAATTGATCGATGTCTACTCCCTCATGTAAATCGGAAGGGTCTATGGGCCAGTCACGCGCATTGCCCAGTTTTCGGTTATCCTGATAAATCCGCAAAACCAGATGCCGTAATGTATCGGGACTATTATTGAAATAGGTGAAGATTTCGTGCCCCTTGAGTAATCTTGTACGAGGATTCAGATCGACCTGAATCGTATAATCGGTATGATTAATCCAATAATCGGGCCCGGGACGTCCGTCTTCGGAGCGGGTACCGTGTTTTATAGCCTGCTGAATATTCAAAGGAACAAAAAGCGTATTCTTGCTGAAAAGCATCCGGGAACAGAGCAATAAAACCATTAAAATAAAAGTGGTTCGCATCCTGTTTATCCTTGTGTTATTTTTTCCATTTCGTTGAAAATACTAATTTTTTGAAAGAAAATCTATCCCGGAACCATTTACAACCATTTTTCGGTCAAAACAAGCCATCAACTTTTTTTCCATATCTTGCTTCATTTGTATATGATTTGTAAACTGATTTCTATTTAAACAGACAATATACACAGGAATGCATCATGGAAAACAATCAGGTTTCATTTTTTCATCCCTCGACTAAGTTGTATCGTTTTACAATTTTGTTTTTCGTCTCCACCTTAACCTTTGGTAGCTATTTTGCCTATGATTCCATTGGTGCGATCGCTCCCATGCTCTTAAAGGCTTTGGAAATCGACCGCAGTGCAATCGGTAGTATGTACACCGTTTATTCCGTTGCCGCCATCCTCTCTGTTTTATTGGGAGGCATACTGATCGATAAAATCGGCACGCGTCGATCTTCCCTGATTTTTGCCGGTTTGGTAGCTCTCGGTGCCGCTATCGTTGCTATCGCGCCCAATATTACTATTCTTTACTCCGGCCGGTTTATCTTCGGTGCCGGATCGGAAGCTCTGGTGGTGGCTCAAAGCGCTATTCTGGCCCGCTGGTTCAAAGGGAAAGAACTGGCTCTTTCCTTTGGTATCGCCCTGACCATTAGTCGACTGGGGACTCTCTTTTCCTTCAACACCGAAGCACTGATTGCTCAACACTTCGGTGATTACCGATCTGCGCTTTGGGCAGCCGTACTTTTTTGTCTTGTTTCTTTCGGAGCGGTAATTGTCTATGTCATCATGGATAAACGCGGTGAACGGATTTTAGCCTTAAAGGATGAAAGCTCCGAAGAAAAAATTGTTTTCCGCGATATTAAAAAGTTTAATCGCTCTTTCTGGTATGTGGCCATCCTTTGCGTAACTTTTTATTCTTCCATCTTCCCTTTTACCGCTTTATCCACCGACTTTTTTCATGACAAGTGGCACATTCCGCTGACCGTTGGTGAACAGGGCGGATTTTTAGGCCAGGTGTTTTATAATATCATTCATCTCTTCTCAACAGCCGGCGGAACCACGACCATCATTATCGCTGCTTCCATGTTCCTGGCTCCGTTTGCCGGACAATTAGTCGACAAGATCGGTAAACGGGCTACGTTGATGATCGGCGGATCCCTGTTACTCATCCCCAGCTTCTTAATCATGGCTTTTACCATGATTCCACCCCGCTATCCCATGCTATTGTTGGGCGCCGCCTTCGTCCTGGTTCCGGCGGCTATGTGGCCCTCTGTCCCCCTTATTGTTGAGAAGAAATATGTGGGCACGGCCTTCGGCTTAATTACCTTTATTCAGAATATCGGTCTGGCACTATTCCCTTATCTCAACGGGATGTTACGTGATACGACTCATACCTATACGGCCAGCATGCTTATGTTTGCAAGTCTTGGTGTCTTCGGTCTCGTCTTTGCCATTCTGCTTAAACGGGCTGACCGAAATATTAATCATGCTTTAGAGCGACCCTGAAATGAAAATCGGCTTGATTTCGGATACGCACGGCCGGCTACCCTCACAAGTTTACAACATCTTCAAAGGAGTCGGTTTAATTCTTCATGCCGGGGACATCGGTTCCGAAGAGGTATTAATCGAATTACGAACTATGGCTCCCGTGCACGCCGTATATGGTAATGTGGATGCGTTCTCTCTGGCTAACAAACTTCAGCGCATCGAATGTCTGCAGGCGGAATCATTCTTGATCTGCCTCACCCATATCGTCACCAGCCCAAAAGCTATGGAATATGAATTATTCAAACAGGACCAGAGGCCGGACATTGTGGTATTTGGACATACCCACCAGGCAGAACAGTTTCTGTACCGCAATATCCTTTTTGTTAATCCGGGTAGCGCCTGCCTGCCCCGACATACTAAAAAGGCTTCCGTCGGCATACTGACCCTTTCCGAAAACAATGCCGGAGCCGAGTTTATCTATTTCTGATTCGGACGATTCATTTCAAAACTGCTCAATTAAAGTAGTTATCGTGGAAAATTGCTTGGAATCTTTTCTTATTTCTGCTATCTTTAGATAAACCGTTGCGAATCCATCTCTTAAAAAAAGTAACAGGAAACAGTCATGTCTTATCCCTTCAGTAAGCACCTTTTTATTGTGGTTGTTGTGATGGTTTTCATTTCCTTTACCCGGAGTCGGGCCGAAGACTGGCGCACTTATTGTGAAAAGTCGAATTTCAAAAAGACTCCCCGTTATAAAGAAACCGTCGCCTATGCCCGGCGTTTGGCACAGGCCTCTCCCTGGGTATCCTACGCCACCTTTGGGAAAAGTCCCCAGGGCCGGGATTTACCTTTGTTGATCGTTAACCGTAACGGGCATTTCAATCCCGGCCGGGTACGGGCTGATAAACAGATTGTTTTCTATATTCAGGCCGGCATTCATTCCGGTGAAATCGACGGCAAAGACGCCGGACTGATGCTCATCCGTGATCTGGTGATCGACCATAAATATCCCCGTCTGCTCGACCGGGTAACCATCCTCTTTAATCCGATTTTTAATGTAGACGGACATGAACGCTTCGGTCCCTATAACCGAATCAATCAAAACGGTCCTGAAGAGATGGGCTGGCGGGTTACGGCTCAGAATTTAAACCTCAATCGCGATTATCTGAAAGCAGATGCCCCCGAAATGAAGCAATTCTTGCGTTTATATAATACGTGGTTGCCCGAATTTTTTGCCGATTGCCATGTTACCGACGGAGCCGATTATCAATATGCGATCAGTTATATGATTGACACCCAGGGCCTTATTCACCCCAACCTCGTTCGATGGACCCAGGACAAATACCTGCCTCCTTTGAAGGAGGCCATGAAAAAAAGCGGCTTTCCGCTCATCGAGTATGTTTCTTTACGAAAACGTCACGATGTTAAAAGTGGAATTGTGACCTGGACCGCCTCGCCCCGTTTTTCCAACGGCTTCACCCCTCTCTATAACCGGCCGGGTTTATTGATTGAAACCCATATGCTGAAAGATTATAAGACCCGTGTTGAGGCTACCTACCAGATATTAAAACATACCCTGGCGATTTTGAATCGAAATGCCGATGAATTACGACGGGAAATCGAAAAAGCGGACGCCCTGACCGCTTCAGCGGAATTTCGCAAGGAGCCTTTTGCGCTTACCTATAAACAGGTACCCGACAGCGTTATGATCAACTTTGCCGGCTATGCCTATCAGGCTGTGCACAGTGACTTAACGGGCGGTATTTGGTACCGATATGATGAACAGAAACCGCAAATATTCCATATCCCTTATTTTAACAAAATGGCACCTGATATTCGGGTACAACTGCCGGAAGCCTATATCATTCCGGCGGAGTGGCAAACGGTTATCGACCGCATAAAACTACACGGTATTTCTTTTAGACGTCTGGCCTTACCCGTTACCTTAACGGTCGATACTTATAAATTTGACCGGGTACGCTGGCAGAAAGCTCCTTACGAAGGAAGACAGATGGTCTCTTTCCGCGCCAACCCGATTCGTTTCACCCGGAAATTTCCCGCCGGTTCCATAGTGATTGGCATGAATCAGGCCCGGGCCAAAGTAATTGCCAATATTTTAGAACCCGAAGCGGAAGATAGTTTTGTGCACTGGGGTTTTTTTAATGCTATTTTCGAACAGAAAGAATATGTCGAATCGTATGTCATAGAAAATTTGGCACGTAAAATGTTAAAGAAGGACGTCAAACTGCGAAAAGAATTCCAATATAAGATGAAAACGGATTCCGCCTTTGCAGCCAACCCGGCTCGTATTCGAAACTGGTTTTATCAAAGATCACTTTACCGGGATCAAAGCAAAAACGTCTATCCTGTGGGTCGTATTTTGGAGCGAAACAGTTTATCAACCGTTATTTATAAAAATTAACCAGAAACAGTTGGAATTTAAAAAATATGTGAACAGAATAAAAACCTGAGTTGGAAAATCACCACAAAGTTCACTAAGAAAAAATAGATTAAAGGCTTTGTGTCCTTCGCGTCCTTTGTAATTCATTATGAACTGCTTAATCCCGTTATTCTTTTATCGGGTATTTTATCATATTTTTATAAAAAGGAATTTAAAATGGAACGTTTGAAGAATAAACACCTTTTGATGTTCGTGGAAAATCTTTATGAAGACCTGGAGTTATGGTATCCACGGTTACGGATGATCGAAGAAGGAGCCCAGGTGGTTGTAGCCGGTCCCCAAAAAGGACAGGTTTACCGGGGAAAAAACGGCTATCCCTGCAAAGCCGACGCCTCGATTGCCGATATAGATGATCAGGATTTCGACGGATTGATTCTTTGCGGAGGATTTGCACCGGATAGATTACGACGGGATCCTCAGGTGTTGAAATTAACCAAAAACATCCATCAGGACGGAAAACTCATCGCTCATATTTGTCATGGCGGATGGATTGCCATCTCTGCCGGTATCGTTTCCGGTTACACCTGTACTTCCACCCCGGGTATTAAAGACGATCTGATGAACGCAGGGGCAAGATGGGTGGATGAAGCCCTGGTTGTCGACCGTAATATGGTCTCCAGCCGAAAACCGGACGATCTTCCTCTGTTCTGCCGGGCAATTATTGATTTTCTAACTCGGTAAATGAATACATAAAAACCGATTTTATAAGGTAGGGAAGAAAACTATGCGTGCAAGCACTCTTTTTCTAAGCATTTTCGTATTCATAATCTTTATTTCCTGTAAAAAGGAGAAACCGCAGAAAGAGGCGGCCTATCCTCTGGAAACAGCCAGGATGGTTGCTAAAGTCACTTCCGGCATGATCGGCACTAAGGATGTGGTTCGGGTGGGTTTTGTTTCTGAAATGGTTCCGGCGGAGCTGGTGGGCATCGACCTGAAAAAGGAGGTCTTTCATTTTAATCCTTCCATGGAGGGTCAAACCTATTGGAAGGATCGGCAAACGCTTGTTTTCAAGCCCAATAAACCCTGGCCGTTTCGTCAATCCTATCAGGGAAAACTGGATATAAAGGCCCTCTTTCCGAAACAGGCCGGGAAAAAGGTAACTCCGCTTATTTTTCAATTTCGAATTGCAGGACGGGAAGTACAGAATTTCAAAGCGGATTTTGAACTGGCTGATCAGGAAAATCCTAAATATCTTATTTTCAAGGGCACGATCACCTTTACCCAACCCACCCCGGTGGAGGTTTTAAAGAAAGTAGTTCGTTGTATTCTGTCTTCCAAAAAAATCAAATTAACCTGGCAAGCGGCATCGGACGGCAAATCTTTTTATTTTCACTCCGACCCGATCCTACGCAGTGCCGGGGCAAAAACACTTTCCTTCTTCGTCCCTGCCGATAAACTGGATTTATCCACGGATTTCAAACGGGTTTTTACTCTGCCCGCTTTGAGCGCTTTAACCGTGAATGATATCATTGTGGAAAGCAGAGGTGACCGGCCTCAATTGAAAATCGAATTTTCCGAAGGTTTGAATCCCCAGCAAAATTTGGAAGGTCTTATTTCCCTGCGACCCTCCATCCCCTTAAAAATAAAAATAATGGGGAAGTTTGCTCTGCTGCGCGGTAATTTTGAATATGGCAAATCCTATGCACTTAAAATATTGCCGGGAGTTCGCAGCCGTTGGGGGACCCGTTTTAAAAAGCAATACTCCGAAACAATTGTCTTCGAAGATATTTTACCCGAACTGCGTTTTGCCAACAAGGGCGTGTTTCTGCCTTCCGGAAATCAACAGAAAATAATGTTTCAGACCGTTAATGTACGACGGGTCGATTTGAAGATAATAAAGGTTTTCGATAACAATCTCGGTCAGTTTCTGCAAATGGAAAATTTGGACGGTGCAAAAAAACGTTCGCATAATTTCGGATACGAGATGAACCGGGTCGGTGTAGTTCAAATTAAAAAATCACTCTATATCGGCGAAGAACGTAACCGCTGGCTTCAGCATGAATTAGACCTGCAAAAGCTGATCCGCAAGGACAGTAAAGGACTCTACCTGATCAAAATTTCTTTTACAAAAAAAGACATGCTCTACGATACATCCGAAAATAATCTTCAGTATCGGAAGCATCATTATGATTATTACAACGACCCCGCCTCTTACGGATATATTTACAGCCACGGACAAATTTTCAAACCGATTATCGTTAGCGATATCGGATTAACCGGAAAACAAGCCGGCAAAGATTATCTTGTTTTTGCAACGGACCTGCTCTCGTCCAAACCGCTTTCCGGAGTCGAGATTAAACTATTCACTTATCAAAATCAGATTATTGCCCGCTCCACCACGGATGTAGAGGGAACGGCCCGTTTTGAAAACGTATCTCAAAAAGTGTTTTATATCTCCGGCGAAAAATCCGGTCAGCGTAGCGCTTTGAAACCTGAGAATATGCGCTGGAATATTTCCACTTTCGATACTAAAGGCGTGGAGGAACCCGAAGGTGGTCTACGGGCCTACATCTATACCGAGAGAGGCGTCTATCGTCCGGGTGACACGCTCAATATTTCGGCCATAATCCGCAATGAGCAAAAGACTTTTCCCGCCGGTCATCCTGTGCAGCTCATTATTACCAACCCCAGAAATCAGAAAGTGTATGACCGGATCAATAAATCCGGGAAAGACGGATTTTATCATTTCGTATTTTCAACGGAACCCAATGCTCTCACCGGCACCTACCGGGCTAAGGTAAAGGTCGGTAGTCAGACCTTCTATCATAATTTGAAGATCGAAATGGTTGTGCCCGAGCGGCTGAAAATAAAACTTACTTCCGACAAAAAAGTATTAAAAGCGGGCGATCATCAACTCCACGTTTCTTTGCAGAGTAATTATCTGTTCGGTAATCCTGCCGCCCATCTGAATGCAGAGATGTCCATCTTGTTGTTCCCTGTCCGAAAAACCTTTAAAACCTATCATGATTTCATGTTTTACAATGAAGCGGCACAATTCCAACAAATAAATGAACAACTGTTTAAAGGAAAATTGGACGGACAGGGAAAGGTCGAAGTCCGCTGGCCACTTCCCGATATGACCACGGCTCCGGCAGCAGTTCAGGCCGTTATTTCGGCTAAAGTCTTTGAAAAAGGGGGCCGTTCGTCCAAACAGGAATTACGCATTCCCATTGATCCTTATACAAACTATGTGGGCCTGAAACGTCCCCGGATGAGATACTGGTATGCTAAAACCGGTCAGGAATTGCACATCCCGGTCGTTTTATTAAATCGCCTGGGCGAGATTCAACCCGGGCGAACGCTGCACTACCGTATTTACCGCAATCAGCAACACTGGTGGTGGGAATACGACTCCCGACGGGAATATCATTTACGCTATAAAAAAGATCAAACCACTATGCTGGTAAAAGAAGGTAACCTGCTTTCGGGACGTTCACCGGTTTTCATCTCTTATACTCCCGAGGAGAGGGGCCAGTACCTGATCGAAGTGCAAGAGGCCGTACCTCACGGCCACAGCGCCGGATTTTTTATTTCCGCTTATCCCTGGGGAAGTGCACCGGCTGAAGGCAAACAGGCCGGAACCCTGGCTCTGAGCAGTGATAAGACCAAGTACTTCATCGGCGATAAAGCCACCATCAGCTTTCCGGTTTCCCCGAAAGGCAGCATTTTGATGACTATCGAGAAGGGACACCATATCCTTAAATCTCAATGGTATGAAGCCGACGGTAAAAGCGATGAAAAAACGATTACCTTTCCTGTAAACAAAGAGATGGTGCCCAATGCCTATGTAACGGTATCGGTAATTCAGCCCCAGCCGCAAACTTCGGATGATCGCCCGATCCGCATGTATGGAGTGGTCCCTCTGCTTGTGGAAGACCCGTCCACGCATCAGGAACTTTCCATCCACATGGCCGACGAGTTAAAGGCCGGCCAAAAATTCAAGGTACGGGTGCAAACGGCCGATCATCGACCCACCCAGCTCACCATTGCCGTGGTGGATGAAGGTTTGCTCAGTCTTACCCGTTTCCGCACTCCGGACCCCTGGCAGTCTTTCTTCAGTAAAATCCGCCTCAGTGTGCTAACCAGCGATCTGTTTAACCAGGTAATCGGGATCAATCGGGGAGATATCTTCAAAACCTTTTCGATCGGCGGAGGTATAAGTGCAGCCGAAGAATATCGGCAGGGTCAACTACCTTTGCAGAAAGTACGTCGCTTTAAGCCGGTCAGCCTTTTCTCAGGACCGCTGCAAACCGATTCCAACGGCAAAGTCTCCGCTACTTTTACCATGCCCGAGTATGTAGGTGCAGTACGGGTCATGGTCGTTTCTGCCAGAGGCAACCGTTACGGACATGCCGAAAAATCGGTACCGGTCAAAAAAGAATTGATGCTTCTGCCTACTCTACCCCGGGTAGTAGGCCCGGGTGACCGTTTCGTACTGCCGGTTACTGTCTTTGCCATGAAAGACGGTCTGGGAAAAGTGGATATTTCCTTAAGATTGGAAGGACCGTTAACCGTCCTGGATTCTACCGGGCGCAGCTTGTTTTTTAAGAAAAGTTCCGAACGGGACGTCCGGTTTTCTTTACAGGCGATCAATGCCGTGGGTGCAGCCAGAGTAGAGATTGTAGCTCGCGCCGGAAAGTTAACGAGTAAGTCCGTAACCGATCTTGTGGTTCGGGCATCGGCTCCCCGTATCCGAAAAAGCTTCAGTCAGATGATGGAACCCGGACAAACCATTTCCCTTTCTATTCCTAATGACGGGTTACCCGGATCCAACCGGGCCCGAGTGAGCATATTGCGCCGACCGCACCTGAAGCTGACTCATCGAATTCTGTGGTTGATCCGCTATCCGTATGGTTGTATCGAACAAACCGTTTCCACGGTCTTTCCCCAGCTCTACCTGCAGGATTTTATTCCCAAATCACGGGCAGCGACTCGTGATATCGATAAAAACATCAACCTGGGCATTCAACGTCTACAACGCTTTCAGCTTCCCTCCGGCGCATTTTCTTACTGGCCGGGCGGGAAAAGAGCCTCGTTCTGGGCAACCATTTACGCCGCCCACTTTCTTACCGAAGCATCACAAGCGGGCTATCATGTTCCGGATAACCTGCTTACTAACTGGCGCCGTTTTTTAAAATACGAATTACGGAATGAAAAACGTCCTTTAACCTCCCGGGTATTCGGTGCCTATGTGTTAGCCGAAGCAGGCCAGGCCGATTTTGGCGTCATGAATATTTTACGTGAAAATGATCTAAACAAATTCAAGGATGTTCAACGTTGGCTGCTGGCCGCTGCCTACAAATACGCCGGAGTGGATGAAACGGCGGATCAAATCGCCCGTAACGCCGGCTCTTCGGTTGCCGACTACAAAGAATTTGCCGGTACCTACGGTTCGGGATTGCGGGACAAAGCCCTGATTTTGGAACAGATGCTCTTATTCAAACGCTGGGAAGATGCCAACCGTCTTGCCGATGAACTGGCTACTGCGCTTTCTTCCGGGGATTGGTATTCCACCCAGACCACCGGTTACATGCTGTTAGCCCTGGGTAAATACTTTCATGCCCTGGAAGGAGAGACGTCCGGACCAAAGAGAATTGCGGGAAAAATTATTTTACCCGGAGGAAAACATTTTTCCTTCGATACGGATAAAATCAGCTTCGAAGTGCCCATTGCGAAAGGTTTCGGTAAACAGGTGCAGGTCTATCTGGACCCGAAATCCACCCTTAAAAAGGCGTTCGTCAATTTGGAATGGTCCGGGGTTCCCAAACACTACACCGGGCAGAATCTGTCTAAAAATATTTCTTTAAAAGTCGACTGGCTGGATGAAGACGGTATGCCCGTCCATCCCGAGCAAATCAAACAGGGAACAACCTTTTGGGCCCATTTCAGGGTCGGCAAACCCAGGAGCTATCGTAGTCGTATCGATGAAATCGCTTTGGTTCAGGTTCTACCGGCGGGATGGGAAATTGAAAACACCCGTCTCAGCGGTGAAAATCAACCCGAATGGATGCGAAAGTGGAGGGTCGGCCGCGAAGAGTATCAAGATATACGCGATGACCGGGTGATGTGGTTTTTCGATCTGGATCGATACCAGTACTTCATGGATTTTGTCGTTAAGTTGAACGCCGTAACCCAAGGTGAATTCTTTCTGCCGCCAACCCTGGCCGAAGCTATGTACAATCACAGCTACCGGGCCGAAATAGCCGGTAAAACGGTAAAAGTATTAAAACGATAAGGACAACGGATCTTCGTAAAAATGTCCCGTACATATAAAATATTCATTGCCACGACCCTGGCAGCCATTCTTATCTACATTCTTATTCCGCTGCCAAGGCCGCTTTTTCCAAATGATTACAGTACAATCGTTGTCGATCGGCAGGGACGGATTTTACGTGCTTTTCTCAACAAAGAGCAGCAATGGTGTTTCCCGCCGGACAGCAATCAGACTGTGCCTGAAAAGCTGAAAACAGCCGTCCTTACTTTTGAAGATCGCTATTTTTATAACCACCCCGGCATAAATCCGGTTTCCATTATCCGTGCCATCGGCCAGAATTTAGGTAATAAAAAAATTATAAGCGGTGCATCGACCATTACCATGCAGGTGGCCCGCTTGATGAAACCCAAGAGTCGTACCTATTTGAATAAAATAGGGGAAATGCTGCAGGCGCTGAAAATAGAAGCCCGATATTCCAAAGACGAAATTTTAAAATTTTATCTCAATCACGCTCCTTACGGCGGGAATATTGTCGGATATCGGGCGGCCATCCTGCGTTATTTTCAGAAGCTGCCGCAGAACCTGACCTGGAGCGAGGCCGCACTGTTGGCTGTATTACCCAATGCGCCCGGATTGATATCCCCCGGCGTCAATCCCCGTCTTTTACAGGCCAGGCGGAATCGTCTTCTTAAAAAATTATATGATTCAGGAACCCTTTCCAAAGAAACTTATGATTTGAGTCTGCGGGAAGAAGTGCCGAGCCAATCGTATCCAATCCCGGGATCTGCCGCCCAGTTATGCAGATATGTAAAACAACGGTATCCCCGGAAGAATTTGTTTCAAACCACCATTGATCGCGAATTGCAGTTAAATGTGGAGCAGCTCTGCAAAGAACATCATAAATATCTGAAAAGCCTGGGCATAGACAATCTCTCTGTCTTAGTGGCCGCAACCAGGAACGGCTCGGTTAAGGTCTATGTAGGCTCGGCAAATTTTGACTCGGTTAAAGTGGACGGCGTGCAGGCTGCCCGCTCTTCCGGGTCCATCTTAAAACCTTTTCTTTTTGCCTTAAGTATGGATGACGGCCTCATTCTTCCTCAAACGCTTATTCAGGACATCCCAACTTACTTCGGTCCTTTTTCCCCGGCTAATGCGGATCAAACCTACCGGGGCATTGTAACGGCCCGATCGGCATTAATCAAATCATTAAATGTACCCGCGGTACGATTATTAAATAAGTTCGGCCTGGAGCCGTTTTATTATTTTCTTCAACAGGCCGGGGTGCGGACTCTGTTCCGTTCTGCCCAAGAATATGGTCTGCCTCTAATTTTAGGCGGTGCCGAAGTTAATCTATGGGATATGGCTTCCCTGTATCGCGGTCTGGCCAGAGGCGGCAAATTTTCCCCTTTGCATGTTTTAAAACAGCAGGTCGCCATGCAAAGCGATCGACGCTTAATCAGTCCTGGAGCGGCCTACCTGACATTAAATATCCTTAAGGATGTCCACCGTCCCGGTGCGGAATTTTACTGGCGACAGTTCAGGGATCAGAGACCGCTGGCCTGGAAAACGGGTACCAGTTATGGTCAGCGTGACGGCTGGGCTATCGGTGTAAATCCGCAGTGGACCATAGCTGTTTGGGTGGGAAATTTCGATGGCAGGGGGAATTCCAATCTTTCCGGTGCAGCCTGTGCCGGGCCTCTGCTATTCGATATATTTAATATGCTTCCAGAAAATAAGGACCAGCACTGGTTTTCTGAACCGGACTCTTCCTTGAAAGAGATCACCCTTTGCCGGGATACGGGATTTCTGGCCGGCCCGGATTGTCCTGAAACTATATCGGTGAAATCTCCGAAAGGGATGAAACCATTAGCCGTATGCCCCTATCACAAAAAAATCTATGTATCAAATGATGGGAAGGAACAGGTCTGTTCCTTATGCTGGGGAAAAAACGACCACCATTCCGTCATCCGTTTGATTTACCCGCCGCAAGTGGCTCAGTATCTGCGCCAGCACGGCTACATTGCCGATGTGATTCCCCCGCACCGTGCCTCCTGTCCTGCGCTTTCCGCCGGAAATCCCCTTTCCATCATCTATCCCCGGCCCAAGGCCGCTCTTTGGATTCCCAGAGACATAGACGGCCACTATCAGTCCGTAACGTGCCGCGTAGCCCACGAGCAAAAAAATCGTACGGTATTCTGGTACCTGGATGCTCATTATGAAGGGGCCACCACGGAAAAGCATGTGCGGGCTCTTCCGTTGAACAAGGGCTGGCATAACCTGGAGGTTATCGACGACGAGGGGCACCACAAAAAAGTTCGTTTTTACGCTAACCTGAGAAAATAAACTTTTAAAAACGGTTGGTCAGTTTAATTTCAATCCCTTCGAATTCCGGCTCATAACGACAAATGCCTCCCACACAGACGAATCCTTCCCGTCTGGATCCGTAAAGGAAGGAAAGCCGCTGGTTGCGCCAGAAATTGAAACTTACCATACCATAAAGCCAGGTGTGCCGGCGCATCTGAATATTATTCAACTTATACTTATTGGTGTACTCCCCAACCGCAGCGAGACTTATATAAGGCGATCTGGAGTACTCGATCAAAGCAAATTCATTGTCGTATTCACTTTGATCAAAGCGGCTTTTTGTATGCTGATGTTGCAGGCTCAGATGTAATTGGTCGCGCTCCGTAAAATCGATGGTACCGTCGGCCAGAGGTGTTAAATTCTCCGTATTGGTAGTAAAATCATAGTTCCAGGCCATGGCCAGATAGTATTCCATACTCTCTGAAAAATAGTGGTGAAACTGGCCGTAAAATTCTTGGAAAATGCGTTGATTGGCATGGGTAAAAGTCTGACTATGATTAAACAGAAATTCCATCGACAGAGAAGGCGTATAGGTTACTTCCATCTGATATCCCTTCTCATCATTCTGATTAAGCGCATGGGGATGTCGGTTAAGTAAAGAAAAGACATGCTCGCGAGTTAAGGAAGGAGCCGCATTATATTCCGTCCCGTAAATCGTTTTAAAGGACATGTGATTATAGTCTTTATACTCCAATGTCACGGCTACCTCGTCTCCTGCCCAATTGAATGCCGTATAATAACTAAAGGCATCATACCAATCGGGACGAACCATTTCAGCATAAAAATCCCAGGCTTCCCGGTTATAGCTAAAACGACCCGACCACATATGGGTATTTTTTCTACCGGGACTATCCTGGTACAGAAAGCTGGCTCCGAGGTGAACATTTTTGAGGGGTTTCCCTTCCGAATCGAAACCGTATAGCGTATCTTTGCGACGATTATATTTATCCCTCATCCGTCCGGCCAGGGCTTTGAGTTTGAATCGACGCCCGCTAAAGTTAAATTTCAAACCATCCAAATTGGTATCTACCCGCAAGTTTCGATCTTCATAGGTGCGCAAAGTAAGACCACGCCCGAACATTTCATAAAACGTACCGACGGTGGCTGTTACTCTTTTGTAATTGAACTGGACATAACGATAGGTAAGTTCATATTTTTTCAACAGGGAATCCCGGGGGAAAATAAAGGGATCGGGTGGGTGGTTTATTTCATAACGAATTCCCAATTGCAGCCAGGAACGCTGGTAGGTAACGTCGCTCCAGTCCTCTAAAATATCCCGATGATATTCATTCCAACGTGTAAAATGCAGCTGGTTCTTGAACGAAATCTGGGCCACAAGCGGTATGGCTCCGGCCAGCAACAAAAGCAATAGCTTCCGAATCATCTTTGATGTTCCGTTTTAATATGAAAAGATCGATTATTTAAACGATGGTTTGCCGGGAGGTTGTTTGCCCTGCCACAATTTTTGCATGGCTTTTTCCAGTTCGCTCTCATCTCCCTTACGATACCCGCTGTGCGTAAATACCACTTTCCCTTTTTTGTCCACTAACATCGTGAAGGGTATATCGGTAACCAGTAATTTTTGGCTCACTTCACCGTTAGGATCGACTAAAAAAACAAAATCATAGCGCCTGGTGCGTACATATTTTTTCACCTTAGCCAGGCTGCGCGGGGAGTCCAGAGAAATGGCAATGATCTGAATATCCTTATCGCCATATTTCTTTTTTATTTTTTCCAGAGCCGGGTGTTCTTTCTGGCAGGGCAGACACCAGGTAGCCCAGAAAGTGACCACTGTGGCATCGTGATTCAGATGATCTTTTAAAATAAAGAGATCGCCTTTAACATCATTAAGCTCCACCTGTTTTACATTTTGAGCAAACAAAAAGAGAGGGAGCAGGATGAGAAATATTAATTTTTTCATGCGATTTTCCTGAAAATTAAATATTCGGATCAAAAATATCCGGAAGAGACACCGGAGACAATCGATTAAAAACGAGTTATGCCGGCGCAAAGAGCTACCACCCATTTAATTTCGCGGAAATTATTATATCGTAGATTCACTTTACGAAATTTTTGCCGAACGTTGTATAACCCGTAAAAATCGAAAGAACGGAACGTGCCGAGCTGAAGATTGTCTATACACCATCCCGTTCTTATGCTTATAATTACTTCAGTAACACCAACCTGCCAACTTTAACCTGACCATTTGCTTTAATCCTGTAGTAATAGGTCCCACTACATGGAAAATCTTCGGACTTTAAAAACAGGTGATGCATTCCGGCCCTCTGGCGACGATTCAATACGGACCGTATCTTTTGTCCCAGGGCATTAAAAACGGTTATTTCTACCGAGCTCATTTGAGGTAAACGATAAGAGATCGTGCTACCTGTCCGCCCATGGGCCTGTCCGAAAGGATTGGGATACCCGGGTAGCAGCGTAAATGATCCCGGACCTGTTAGCTTATCGGATATACCGGTGGCAACGGTTGTAACCGAATAATCCTGGTACAGGGTATCCGCAGTACCCTGAGCAGTGAACCTAAGTTTTGCCCTACCGGTACCGGCGGCAGTATCCGTATCAAAAGTGAGGATGAATTCCAGACTGTCGCCGGGATTAATTGCCGCAGTGATCGTATCCTGCTGGGGAGGCGCACAGACCTCGAAACAAAGGGAGGTATTCCAACCCTGCGGTAAATCATTGTCTACCCGGGTAAGCGTAACGGTCAGCAGAGAATCCGTCAAATTCCGAACGAATCCGCCGACTTCATAACCGCCGCCGGCAATGCCCTGTTCGGTTGTGTCCGTCGAAGCAAGTTCAATCGCCGGTTCAACTAAGGTCGAAACGCTGAAGAGAACCGAGTCTTTCTCACCGCTGACCAGATCATCAAAAACCATCAGGGCCTGACCTACGGCCTGGACTAGATCCGTATTAAAGGCTATATCAAAAAAAACACTATCACCGGGATTCGCGGCAACCGGGTCCGATTGATCTACCATAGGGCCATAACATTTGTCACCGAAGCACAGGGTAGTGGACCACTGATCGGGAATATCGTTGGTAGCGCGCGTGGCCTGAAAAACGGTGGCCGCACTGCTAATATTGTGCACCCAGGCTGTAAAAATAATGGATTCGCCGGGGGGTATTTTAGCCGTTGAATCCACCACATCGACGCGCAAAGAAGCCGCCGTTAAAATCTGAATGGTAAAAAACAAAATCCAGAGGGGGATTAATCTTTTCATTCCTTATCTCCGAAAAACTTCTACTTTCGTCAAATTATTTGATCAGGATCATCTTCCTGGTTGCTGTAAAATTGCCGGCTTTAATAGTGTAAAAGTATACACCCGAGGCTAATCGGGAGCTATTCATGGTTACGTTGTAATTTCCGGCGTTCTGAAATTCATTCACTAATGTTTTTACTTTTTGTCCGGCAGAATTAAATACCGCTATTTGTACATGGCTGTTTACAGGCAAAGCATAACGAATAACCGTACTGGGATTAAATGGATTCGGATAATTCTGTTGCAGAGAAAAATCTGAAGGAACTGGTCCCATATCCCTGGTGATGGAACTGGCAGGGTTGCCCAGATCCACTTTTGCCGCAACTACGACTTCTTTGGTATCGTCATTCTGTACAAAAGCAATCAATTCGCAATTTTCCTTTACAACACCGCTTGGAATGGTGAAATTGATCGTATTCTCAAATTGTGTTCCCACGTCCGGTGCGGAAGTTCCGTCCCAAATTTTAACCCCGGCCGCATCCGGGAACATTTCCCGCTCCACAAAATGCAGAGAGTCCATGGATGTTTCCCAATTATAGGCGATATGCGATTCACATAAGGCCCAGCGTAAGTGGTTGTTTTTAGCGAGGGTAATCCCCTGATAGGTCGTGGTGGAGGTAGCTACGATATCATCTCCGCTTTCCGAGAAGGTTATTTCCATGGTGAGCGGCGTATACTCTTCCCGCTCTGCGAAATATTTACTCTCATAGCCGGAATAAACACCGGACCAGTCCGAACCGGCCGCAGCACCGCCGACCTGCTTGCGGTCACCGCCGAATATACAGGTTGGATAAGAGTGTACATCGTAATAAGTTCTGCGGTCTCCGGAATAGCTATTATCAAACGGATCGTTGCCGCTGAAGCCACCATGATAGGCGATGATAGCCACATTATCCGGATAGGTTTTATATAAACTGTCCAGGGCATTGGCAGCTCCGGGGCAGTAGGTGCATTCCGTATCGGTAAATTCCTCCGGCAACACCACGTCTTTTTGATTGGCGTAAGAATTGATATATTGGGTAACCAGATCGTTGCTGGTATCTTCATCGCCGCTCAACAACGTTTTTACATAAAAAGTATAACCGACTTTTTCAAACGTATAATCGGCAAAGGTTACCTGCGTTTGGGCACCGGCTGCCAGACCGGTTACGGTTTTGGTGTCAATGGGCACTTCGTTGTTATCCCAATCGTAATAACCGAATTCCACGTCGAACGTTTCCGTATTCAGCCCCTCGTTACTTACGGTAGCCAGGGGCTGTACAACCGTATTCGGATCATAATGCGCGTTCATATCAATTGAATACGCCATTACGTCGTGATCGGACGGAACCGTAATTTTAACATCGTCCACAAACCATTGATAATTGGGACTGCTCGGATTGTGGTAATGGAAGCCTACATAAACCGTACTCTGACCCACATAAGCAGACAAATCCACCGAAACCATATCGCCGCCGAAACCTTGGATTGTATGATTCTCGGGCGTCATCGTTAAAATTGTCGTAAAGGCGGAGGCTGAATTATTATTGGTTGTAGAAACAGCAATATAATTCGTACCGCCACTGCCGACCCAAGAGCTCTGGTCTTCATAAAAAGTCAGCTTGGCACTGGTTGCGGAAGAAAGGTCTACGGCAGGGGTAACCATCCACATATCTTTGTCGTATAAATAACCTGTTTCAGCCATTGCGGAGTACCCTCCCGTCCGACTCTTATCTGCCGATTGAACCCAGGCTTCCAACTGAAAGTCCGAAAATAGCGTCCATCCGCTGGGTGGAAAACTGCCTTCGAAAGATTCGTTCACCAATGCCGCGCTGGTTTTTTGATTACCGGCCAGAACAAATGCCGCTACAACCAATAAAAGGATTACCGAATGTACTAATGCTTTCATGCTGCCTCCTAATTAATGGTGGTTTGTATTATCTTTTTTGTTGAAATATCCTGTACAAAGGCGATGACATGGCTGTTGCCATAGTTCCAGCCCGGCCAGTTAATCCGGTAGTCCAGTCGATCCGAGTTGATCTTATCACCTTTTCTGTCACTTAAAAAACGTCGGAACACAAAATTGAAATCTTTTAAACCGTTACTGCCGGGTGGGCTGTCGTAATGGATATCGTCTTCCGAAACGGCTACAAATAAGCGTAACTGATCGTTTGGCAGGATATGATTAAAATCGTATACTTCTACCCTGACCTGCAGTGTATCTTCGTTAAGCGTCTTGTTAACCGAGAGGGCCAGAGCGCTCTGTTGTCGGGCAATTTCATTGGTATACGCGGTTACGATGGCTTCATAGTCGGCTGCATCTATGCCGGTGGCGCCGTTGGAGCGCAATTGGGGTAACGTGGATACACTGTAATAACTGATCCGCTCTTTAATGTCGTCGGGAGAAACTTTGTAGAAAGGATCGTTGAGGTTGGGCCAGAAGGCGTAATATTCCATTAAGGCATAAGAACCCTGCGGATGTTCTACACGAAACCGTTCCAGGTTTTTCGCCGATGTGACGCAGGGTTCACAAGAAACGTTTCCGAACGACTCGAACAGGATACGCTGCAATATCTGTAGGTCATAAATAAAACTGACGGTTGAATCCATTACAGAAGTTACCGACCATGCTTGCGCTACAAAACCGTTTTTCTCGATTCGTAACCGATGTACCCCCGGTTCAACCCGGATTGTATCCGGAGTCACTTTCCCGGAAGATTGATCATCAACAAAAATGTTGGCCCCGGAGGGTTGACTTTGAATATAAATATAGCTTATCTGCACCAGCTTTTTCAAACGAATATGAACCGTGGACAGGGTTGCGTTGCTTACATGAACGATAATCGAATCTTCCTCCGGAACATAGCCGTTTTTACTCAGGTGAATCATATGGGAACCGACCGTTATGCCGGTAAGGGTATCCGGTGTGAGTTTTTGAGTATTGATTCCATCTATGAAAATAAACGCGCCGGCCGGTGCCGATTGCACAAAAATGGAACCGGTCTGATTTTGGTTGGTTATATCTACCGGTTGCCTAACACCACAAGAGAGCACAAAAAGCAGTACAATCAAAAAATAAGGATATTTTAGCATACGATTTCCAACATACACATTACATTGCCCTTCAGGCAGGTCATCCCTGATGGTAAGGGCGCGAAAATTAATTTAAGAAATTAAAAATTTATGGTTGTATTGGCCGTCACGAATTATTTACAATGCTTTATTAAATTAATATAGAAATAATTTTTTATTTTTTCAATGATAGAATTTTTTTTATGGAAAACAAAAAAAAGACGGAATATTTACGGTCATAAGTAGATTACATAAATTGCACCTATCTCGAAGCTATCAAATGATTAAACAGCAGGAGGTTTTATGAAGCGGTTCATATTGATTATAGCAGGGTTATTTCTCATCTCTAATGTATATGGCGGTGACGCTCTGGTTCATCAGGGAGATAAAATTGTCGGGGGTCGCCTCGCTCTGGGTTCGGTCTATGGGGCCAGTGCCGGTGTTATTTTAAGCGGCGAATACGGATTCAAAGATCAATTGTTCAACCTCGGTGATCTGAATAACACGCTCGGTTTTGGTGCCTCTTTAGCGTATTCGGGATATTCGGAATTCGGCTATGACTACAGCAATTATCTTTTGTTGTTCTCCGGTATCTGGCATACGGATATATTTAAAAATCCCAAACTGGATACCTACGCCTCTCTTAGTTTAGGTTATAATTTTGCTTCCGTTACCATCCCCAGCGGTAAGGCGAACCGAACAAATTCTTTCGCCGGTCTGGTGGTAGGCACGGCTTTAGGCATGCGCTACCAGTTGAGCTCTCAGCTTTATGGTGTGGGAGAGATCGGTTTCGGTATGGGAGTGCTACGCCTCGGGATCGATTATCGTCTTTAATTTCCCGTACAAATGAAAAAAGACAAACTCTATCTGGGAACCTCGGGCTGGTCGTATAAAGATTGGCGCGGGATTTTTTATCCTGCCCGCAGTTCAAACAATGACTGGCTAAGCCAATATGCCGAAACGTTTTCCACGGTAGAAATCGATTCTACCTTTTATGGTATCCCTCGTTCATCCACAGTTGAAAAATGGCAAAAAGCCACACCGGATCATTTTATTTTCGCTCCCAAAGTCCCGCGGACCATCACTCATGAAAATCGTTTGCAAAGATGCTCACCGATTTGGGATCACTTTCTGGAAACCATGGCTTTACTGGGAGATAAACTGGGACCGATCGTTTTACAATTTGACTACAAATTCACTTTTAAAGATCATTTTCAAAATCTAAAACAGTTTCTTGAAAAAGAGACTCTGCCCCCCAAATTGTGTGTGGAAATTCGTAACAAGGACTGGCATCGCCGGGAATTTTACGAGCTGCTCGAAGCCCATCATACGGCGCTTGTTCTAAATGATCTCTATTATATGCCGCGTGTTATCGAGATTACGACTGATTTTACCTATATCCGCCTGCTTGGGAACCGTAAACTGATCCCGGACGATTTCTCCTCTGTACGTATCAATCGGGACAGGGAACTGGACTGGTGGTCACAACGGATCGTTCGGTTTTTAGAAAAGAACCTCGAAGTCTATGTGTATTCCAATAACCGTTACCAGGGTCACGCTCCCGCCACTATGCATAGTTTGAAGGAGCGACTGGTTTAGTTTTTTCAGGGTAAATACAAAATTTTCGTATCCGGGTGTTCCGCTTTCCATTCTTTCCATGTAGTTCGCACAGAAGGGATTTCCGGCAATTCCCGGTCGGCATTCTTTCCCGCTACACTTCGGAGCACATGCTCATCCGGGAAGGGATACCACATACTGCCGGTTTCCTGGTCCCACAGGACAAAAGTATTGATATAGACCCAGCCGCTGGCTCCGAGATGCAGGACACTATCCGGTACTGCGGCAAATTGTCGACTGTACACGACAGTCAATTGCTCCAGCGGTCAGTAGGTTACCGCCACATATTGCCGGCCGAATTGATCGTTCACTACTTCATGACCATTGAGAATATTCAGCGGATACGCCCGACTCTCCCCGTTCAGTTCCAAACCGATTACGGAAAAAGTAGCGCTTGCGGCAGGATAACCCGCATCTCCGGGGCTAAGAAATCCGGGTTCGGAAATAGGCGTAATGGCATTTACTCCCAAACCGTAACGAAAAGCACCCGGCTTCCAGCCATACTTTTCCACGGCATGAGTTATATCCCATTTTTTCCCTGTTGCATCGGTCAGGATTACCTTCTTGGTAGTATCGTTTCCCGTATTATACTGATTATCCACTACTGTCGTATCATTATTGGTACAGGAAAGAGCAAAAATAGCAACTACGATCACAAAGATCATTCTCATAGGTTTTCTCCACTGCTAAACTTTTAGCCATATTACGAAATTATTACTGACAGAACATCACGTAATTATTAAAAATGTGATTGTTTTTATAGACAGAAACTTGAGAATAATCTGTATTTCACCTACATTTACAAACAAGTTAAAAGCCGATTGAAAGGAATAAATCTTGAAATTCCCGCTATTTAAATCTGTTATCAACACCTCGGTTTTGATTATCCTCTTTTTTTCAAGTATAGCCGCTCAGCCGGTTCTTTGCGGGTTGGATCAAATTTCATCCTATCGGCAAATGTTTAAGAATAAACGCGTCGGCATTATAACCAATCATACGGCCTACTCCGGGAGCGGAAAATACATCACGGAAATATTCAGTCATCTACCTTGGGTTCAGCTTACCGCCCTCTTCGGCCCGGAACACGGAATTCGCGGCTCTGCGGATGCCGGTCAAAAAATTGCTTCGGAGAATAACCCTCTAAGCGGTATACCTATTTACAGTCTGTACGGCAAAACCCGCAAACCCACCCCGCAAATGCTGGCCAAAGTGGATGTACTTGTCTTCGACATACAGGATATCGGTGCCCGATTCTATACTTACATCTGGACCATGGCTCTGGCCATGGAGGCCTGTGCCGAACAGGGTAAAACCTTTGTGGTTTTGGACCGGCCGAATCCGATTGATGGCTGGCAAGTGGAAGGAAATATTCTCCGAAAACCTTGGGCCAGTTTCGTGGGACTCTTTCCGATTCCCGTGCGCCACGGCATGACCGTGGGTGAACTGGCCCGTATGTTCAATGATCAGGGCTGGCTCAGAAACGGTATAAAAGCCGATCTCAAAGTTATTCCCATGAAAGGCTGGAAACGATCCATGTGGTATGATCAAACCGGACTGAAGTTTATCAAACCCTCTCCCAATATGCCGGACCTGGAAACAGCCACGGTGTATCCCGGACTCTGTCTGCTGGAGGGTACCAATGTCTCCGAAGGACGTGGTACGTATCACCCCTTTTTACAATTCGGCGCCCCCTGGATCGATGCCGGACAATTAACCCGCAACCTGAATCAGTTACCATTAAAAGGCCTTCATTTCACGGAAACCCATTTTACACCGCAATCGATTCCGGGCATGTCCACCCACCCCAAATTTTTAAACCGATCCTGTAATGGTTGCCGGATCACCGTAACCGACCGTAATATCTTCCAACCCTATCGCAGTGGGATAGAAATCATAAATACAATTTATCATCTTTATGCGGATAGTTTCCGATGGCGACCCAAACATTTTGATCGCCTGGCCGGAACGGATAACCTGCGCCAGGCGATTATCCGTGGCGATAATCCGGATGAATTTTTTTCGGCCTGGCAGAAACCGTTGCAGAAATTTTTACACAAACGGTCCCGCTATCTTTTATATCGTTAACTGACCCTCCGTTTGACAGGCTGATTATATTTAAACTCAGGCAATTAAAAAAATCCCCAATCCAAACCTAAATTTAATAACTAATAAAAATTTAACTTTACATAGAGTGAAATTGTAGTTATAATTATTTCAAAGAATTTTTATAAATATCCATCTAAAACAGGAGGACAAACCATGAAACAAATAACTACCCTATTTATTTTGGGCTTCTTCTTATTCCTTTTGGGAATGGGGAATGCTCAAACCGCTTTAAGCGCCGGCGATGTGGCTATCGTCGGTCTAAACTGTGACAATCCGGATGAATTCGCCTTTGTTTTGCTGGTCGATATCAGCACCGGAACGGAGATCAATTTCACCGACAACGGGGTAAAAAGCGACGGCACGTTTCGCGGCGGCGAAGGCACGGTCACCTGGACCTCGTCTTCAGCCACTGCAGCCGGAACGATTATCGATATCGAAAATGACGGGAGCTGGACCGCCTCCGGAGGCAGCGTTGCCGCCTCCGGTTCCTTTGCTCTTTCTTCCGGCGGCGACCAGATCATCGCCTATACCGGTTCGGAATCGAATCCTACTTTTATCTACGCCCTGAATGATGAAAAAAGCGGATGGCAGGACGATGCCACCACTTCCAATTCTTCGGCTCTGCCTCCGGGATTGAGTGACGGTCTGACAGCGGTGGCCCTGGAGGAAGTGGACAACGCAGTTTACAATGATACTCTAACCAGCGGGACACAAACCGAACTACTTACCGCTATCAGTAACAAAGATAACTGGAACGGAGATAATTCTAACCGACAGACCATGCCCAGCGGGCCCTATACCGTAACCGGCGGCGGGGTAGACACACCCCCTTCCATCAGCAATGTTAACCAGGATCCGGTCAGCCCCACTTCGTCCGATGCCGTTACGGTTACAGCTACGGTTACGGACGATCATGGTTTGACTTCCGTTTTACTAAAATATGATGCCGGCAGCGGATATACCGATGTAACTATGTATGATGACGGGGCGCATGGCGACGGTGCCGCCGGTGATAGTGTTTTTGGCGGTTCCATTCCACCCCAAAGCGATCAAACACAGGTGAATTACTATATTTCCGCAACGGACGATGCCTCCCAGACCACAACCAATCCGGATGATGCACCCTCTTCAACTTACTCTTATACGGTCAATGACAACCCTTCTGTCCCCGGGGATATTGTCATCAACGAGATTATGTACAACAGCATCGGAACCGACACCGAATATGTGGAACTATTCAATACAACGGATCATACCGTAGACATGAGCAACTGGACCTTTAAAGATAATGATGATAATCATTCCTTTGTTTTTCCGGAAGGAACTGTTCTTGCCTCACAAGAATATCTGGTACTATGCCATGATACGACCGAAGTTAAAGAAAAATACGCGATTAGCAATGTGCTTGGAAATTTTTCTTTCGCTCTGAATAACTCCGGTGATCAAACCCGTCTCTTTGATAATAATGGTGTTCTGATGGACAGTGTCCAATATGATGATGCCGCTCCCTGGCCGACGGCTGCCGACGGAGATGGTCCCTCTCTGGAATTGGTCAATCCCTCTTACGATAACAGTCTTGCCGAAAACTGGGCAGCCAGTTCGGGAGAAGGAACTCCGGGAGGTAAAAACAGTCAATATGTAAACGTTGTTATTCCTGAGGAAAATGCGCTTCCCTCCGGATTCGCACTCTATCCGAACTATCCCAATCCCTTTGGTCGGAGTATTTCGGGAACAAAATTTTCTTCCGGAAGAGCTTACGGCACCGTGATTCGCTATCATTTACCCCGCGCCGTTCATGTCCGGTTGACCGTCTACAATACGCGGGGTCAGGTCATAAGCCGCCTTGTGGACCGGGAACAGAGAAGGGGTACTTATAACATTTCATTTAACGCCCGAGACTTAGCCAGTGGTATGTATTTTTATGAATTACAGGCCGGTTCCTTCCGGCAAATACGCAAAATGATCCGGATAAAATAAACCAAAGCCCCGCAAGGGGCTTTTTTTTAACTGCCTTCTATTTCATTTATTTCTCATATTACTTATCTTAACCGGGAAATCACTACAACCGATTCTTATTAGGTAAGGGGTTTAATCTGATGCGCAATGTACTGATCGTTTTAATCGTTCTGTTCTCAGGCCGGCTTTCCGCCCAACAGCCTGCAATAAAACCGTTTTACAAGATGTCCAATCCGGAAATCGCTAAAATAATTCGTTCCACCAGCGCTTTGCCGATAACCGTTACCCGAAAAATGAATATACTTTCGGCCCGTTTTTTGGGGACTCCCTATAATTTCAAATGCGTGGGGGACGGCCCCTACGCTTTAATGGAACCATGGCCTCTGGTAAATTTCAAAGAGACCAACTGCATGTCCTATTGTGAACATGTACTGGCTTTATCTATTTCCGATTCCTGGGATAACTTCTTCGATAATCTCCAGCAAATCCGGTATCGCGACGGCCTGATCGGTATGAAAACACGCAACCACTACACCATGGCCGACTGGTTGCCACAAAACAGCTGGCTGCTGAAAGATGTTTCCCGCACAATCGGAGGCTCCCTGACAAAAATGCTGACCCGAACCATTTCCCACAGAAAATTCTTTGCCGCAAAGGGCATTACCGATATGCGGGATGTAAAACCGGATCGTACCATTACCATTGATTATATCCCCCTTAATGATCTTTTAAAGGTCGCCGACAATTTTCACAACGGAGATATTGCCTGCCTGATCGATGCTCAGCATGATAATATCTTTTCGGCGCATATGATCATGATCATGATAGTAAATGGCAGCAGGGTCATCCGCGAATCCACCACTTCAGGGATGTCCACCTTCGACACCCCCTTCGTAAAATGGGTAAAGGATAAGCAGGCCCACAAGTCCGATCGTTACCTTGGCCTGGCCGTGATGCGCGTTCGGGATGAACTGAATACGCCCGGCAGAATCATTAAGCCCTGGGATATTCCCGGCTTGAAAGCCAAATTTGCAAATCATTAAACAAACGGTACGCTTGTTTTTATCCGGGTTCAATGCAAATAACGAGAGAACCTATTAAACAACGATTATAGGTTTTTTGTATTTACACAACAATTTTATACTCATTCTCAGATTCGTAAAATTGTTCTGTCCTATTCTTGATTTTTGTATATTCATTCGTATTTCCGCAACGGATTATTAACCGGATAAAAGAGATGCTAAATGACCGATTTTAACTTCAAAGAAAAAGCCAATCTCATCTGGGCTATAGCCGACCTGCTGCGCGGCAATTTCAAGCGGTCAGATTATGGTAAAGTGATTTTACCGATGACGGTTTTGCACCGTTTGGATTGCGTGCTTGCCCCGAGAAAGCAGAAGGTACTGGATTATCTTTCCAAAAATGAAGAATGGACAATTGATAATGGATAACGGCAAGGTGAAAAAACTTAAAGCGGATTCGGCCCTGCCTGATTATGAGAACATTCCCCTTTTAAAAGTAGTAAAGACGCATGGTCATGCGTCTCCACAATTAGTTGAGCAAACCATTGAAGAATATTTCGAACGGGAAGGAAAGCCGCACCCACCCGACGCCTGGATTGACCACAGCAAAACCAAAACCGGTTACGAAATCAATTTCACCAAATATTTCTATGAGTTTAAACCGCTACGTTCCTTAGAAGAAATCCGGGCGGATATTCTGGCGCTGGAAAAAGAGACGCCGGAACTGGAAAAGAAGGTGTTGGAATAAAGTTTCTTGTTGACGGGATACGAAAGTATGCGTACAAAAAAATTCCCTTTCGAAGTGATATGAAAATACATGGCCACAAAAAAATTTTCCTTTTGAGGGGCTATGATAATGTGCTGACACAAAAAATTCCCCCTCTGAAGGAAGATGAGGATGCACTGATACAAAAAATTCCCTCTCTGAAGGGAGATGAGGATGTGCTGACACAAAAAATTCCCTCTCTGAAGGGAGATGAGGATGTGCTGATACAAAAAATTCCCTTTCTGAAGGGAGATGAGGATGTGCTGATACAAAAAATTCCCCCTTTGAAGGGGGATTAAGGGGGATGTTATTATGTCCCGAAATAGAATAATACCTTACGATCCAAAGTTAAAACAACTGGCTCGGGAACTTCGTAAAAACAGCACGCTTTCGGAAGTTTTACTTTGGAAACAAATCAAGGGAAAAACTCTGGGATATGAATTTCACCGACAGGTTCCCATTGATAAATTTATTGTGGATTTTTACTGCCATGAATTAATGCTGGCCATAGAAATAGACGGAAGCAGCCATAACGATAAACACGAGTATGATATGAGCAGGCAGTCAAAACTTGAGGGTTTGGGCGTAAAGTTTATCCGCTTTAACGATTCGGATGTTAAGCGGAACATGGCCGGCGTATTAACGACGCTGGAAGCGAAGATTAAAGAGTTAGAGAATAAACAGGTTTAATTTGGGACATCCCCCTTAGTCCCCCTTCGAAGGGGGACTAAGGGGGATGTAAAAACAGCGGCGTCGAGTGGCTGGATCACCCTTCGGCCGGGCTCGAGGCAGACATTCCCGCTCATTGGGAAGAAAAAAGTTGAAGTATGTAGTAAAAGATAGGCTGAAATATGGTGCAGATAAATATGCCTATCTTGATTTACCATTACCGCCTAAAGAAGAAGAAACCGCCATCTTGGCCGATAAATATCAAACCGGTTTTGATCAGCCCATGTTGCACACCATGTATGTGGATAAAAAACCGATCGGCGTAAAAGCCGTGCAAACTTTATCCAGATTCAACCGCACCGCGCCCGGCAAGGAAGACACGTTTACTTTAGATTTTGTGATTGACCGAGACATCTTTGAAACGATTCTGGAAAACAAGGATTTTGGTAATTGGGTTAAAGAGTTGATGATAAAAAATGTCTATGCAAGACTTAACGAAGTAGAATAATTAGTTTCGTCATTGTATAGGAAATTGCCCTGGGTCTTGTTCTTTGTTATTTTCGATTCATCAGGTCTGATCGTTGCGGTGAGTTTGGGACGGTTATATTAAGTATTTCGCTAATAGCGGGGAAGATAACTTGAAAAACTCTGCTTTTAAAATTGCCCTCTTTCTGGTTATCGCTTTTATGATAGGAGATACGATACATTTTTATCCTCTTCTGCCGGATAGAGTGGCCGTTCATTTCAACACCGGCGGTACGGCCAACGGCTGGGCCGGGAAGTCCGCTTTTTTGTATTTCGGGTTCGGATCGGTGATTTTAATCCTATTGGTATTCCGGGGCCTCTTAATTCTTCTTAAAAAATCACCGGATAGCATGATCAATTTACCCAGGAAGGAATACTGGCTATCCAAGGAACGGAGAGCTTCTACCATTAAAACATTAAGCACCTATATCGAAGGGATATTAGTGCTGACCATTTTGTTTTTAGCGGCATTGATACACTATGCCTATAAGGCTAATCTTTTACCTGTACCAAAACTTGGGAATAGTTTTTGGTTGCTATTCGCTGTCTATTTTATCACGGTTATCGCCATAACGCTTCAGCTCTATATTAAATTTGGCAGAACACCGAACTGAAAGGGACACAATGATGACCTATCTTCCGGATAACAAACGGTATGATACGATGCAATATATTCGTTGCGGACGAAGCGGACTGAAATTACCGCCTGTTTCTCTGGGACTTTGGCACAATTTCGGAGACGTGGATACGCTTGAAAATAGTAAAAAAATGATCTTTCGGGCCTTTGATCTGGGCATTACTCATTTCGATCTGGCCAACAACTACGGACCTCCGCCCGGATCGGCCGAGCGTAATTTCGGTCACATTTTAAAATACCATTTAGCCGCTTACCGGGACGAATTGATCATTTCTACCAAAGCCGGCTGGGAAATGTGGCCCGGACCTTATGGGGATTATGGATCCAGAAAATATTTGGTGGCCAGCCTCGATCAAAGTTTGAAACGAATGGGCCTGGAATACGTGGACATCTTTTACCATCACCGTCCCGATCCGGAGACGCCTTTGGAAGAAACCATGGCTGCCCTGGACTATATCGTTCGTAGCGGACGCGCCCTGTATGCCGGCATTTCTTCCTATGATGCCCGGCGCACCAAAGAAGCGGCACACATTATGAATAAGCTGGGTACCCCGCTGTTGATTCATCAGCCCAAGTACAATATGTTTACCCGTTGGATTGAAGACGGTCTTACAGAAACACTGACCCGGGAAGGAATGGGAGCGATCGTTTTTTCTCCCCTGGCTCAGGGTCTGCTAACCGATCGCTATCTGCAGGGTATACCGCCGGATTCGCGCATGGCCAAACCCCATGGTTTCTTAAGTGAGGATCAGCTCACTACACAAATTTTGAACAAAATTATCCAACTAAACGATCTGTCTGCTCAGCGGGGACAAAGCTTAGCCCAAATGGCTGTTGCCTGGACACTGCGTTTACCGGAAATTACCTCCTCTCTGATCGGGGCCAGCAAGGTGCAACAAATCGAAGAGGCCGTAAAAGCTCTTAAGAATGTCCATTTTTCAAAAGAAGAGCTGCAAAAAATTGACACGATTTTAGGCTGATGTCAGATCATTGGGGACATGGCGGATACCGATAACTCAGCCTTTCGAAAAACAAAAGCACCTAAGGAATGCTTCGAAAGAAATCTTGCTGTTTCGGATTCCCTTCTGATGCCGCAAAGCAGCCGGACGGCATCCATCGGGGTTTTGAAATGACCTTTCAAATACAGATTGAGTAGTCAGACCCGGAAAGATTTAATTTTGGCCGGAAAAGGATTTTATTTAAATTTGCGAATTAAGCATTTTTATACAGAATGATGACTTAATTTATTTTTAAGGAGCCTGCATCAATGGATTCTAACAGAGGTCAATGGAGTTCGAAAGTCGGTTTTATTCTAGCTGCTGCCGGTTCGGCTATCGGCTTAGGCAATATCTGGCGTTTCCCCTATATCGTTGGCGAGAACGGGGGCGGTGCCTTTGTTCTGATTTATATTATCATGGTCGTCTTCATCGGTCTGCCTTACATGTTAGCCGAACTGGCCCTGGGGCGTTCCGTACAACGCAATCCCGTCGGCTCTATCGAAGCCATCAAACCGAAATCGGCCTGGAAAGGAGTCGGATATCTGGGTGTTCTGACCGGTGTAGGCATTCTGTCTTTTTACGGTGTGATCGCCGGATGGACCGTGGGGTATATTTACAAGATGCTGGCCGGTCGGCCGGGGGGATTCGCCGGATTTATTGCCGATCCGATTCCGGTGCTAATTTTGTTTGCTTTTTTTATTTTTCTCACGGCATTAATCGTTAACGGGGGCATTTCCGGGGGAATCGAACGCTGGTCCAAAATTCTCATTCCCCTGCTTTTTATCCTTATGCTGGGACTCATCATTTATGCCAACACATTAAAAGGATCGGGTAAGGGATTAATTTTTTACCTGAACCCCGATCTGAGCAAAATAACCGGTAAAACCATTCTTGCGGCCCTGGGTCAGGCTTTCTTCTCCCTCAGTTTAGGAATGGGTCTGATGATTACCTATGGCAGTTATGTTTCGAAACAGGAAAATATAATGACTTCCGCCTTTTATATATCCCTTTTCGATACGTTGATTGCCTTCATCGCCGGATTGATTATTTTTCCCGCTCTCTTTGCCAACGGTCTGAACCCCTCTGCCGGTGCAAAACTGGTCTTTGTGGTTTTGCCCGATCTGTTTGCCAAAATGCCCGGAGGAGCCCTTGTCGGTTCCGTCTTCTTTCTCTTACTTTCTGTAGCCGCTCTGACTTCGACCATTTCCTTATTGGAAGTTCCTGTAGCATATATGGTTGACGAAAAAAAACAGCCGCGCAAGAAAATCGTCTGGGTGGTAGCCCTGGTCACTTATATTATCGGCATCCCCTCGGCTTTGTCCCAGGGAGCAAATCATTTTTTTACCGACTTCGGCTGGCTGCCTTCACGTCTGGCCTCCGCCGACTTCCTGAGCGAGATGAGTTTCCTCTTTGGTGACTTTTCTCTCGTCGTCGGTGCCTTTCTGCTTTCTATTTTTGTAGGCTGGGTCTGGGGTGCCGAAAAAGCCGCGGATGAGTTGGCCCTGGGTTCTGCGAACTTCAACCGCTTTAGGAAAGTATGGATTTTTATGATCCGTTTTTTTATCCCGGCCGTCATTTTCATTATTCTGCTTAATCTCTTTGGTATTTTTGGATAGTGAATTGTAGTAAAGAATGGAAAGGATTGGTTAGATAGGTGAAAAATCCCGTTCAGGTAATTTCATTGGGCTTGTTTGTTTTACTGTTTTTTTTCATTGCTTCCTTTAGCTACGGCCAGAACGGCTTGTTGAAACCTCAACAACAAGCGAACGATTTTCTTTCTTCACACAAACAGCGCATAAAACAGTTGATACTTCAAAAGGCATTGGCTAACCAGACCCCTGCAACCGTCTATGAATCGTATGATGCCCGTTATTACAAACTTAAGCTTCGAATCAGTTACCAGCCACAGATGCTCTATGGTATAGTGACAGCCCGCTTAACCAGTCGTTCGGACTCTCTTACCCGGATTACCTTCGATATGGACAATCTATTGCAAGTGGATTCGATCGGCGGAGCCGCAGTCGGTTACAGCCATGATGGCGCTCTTTTACATTTGCAGCTTGAGCATGTTTATCGTTTAAACGAAGACTTGACGGTTTTTATCAAATACCACGGAAATCCCTCGGCCAGCGAGTATCTGGCCTTTCGAACCAGCACCATGCCCAACGGTTCCTCCTATGTCTGGACTCTCAGCGAACCTTATGGAGCCCATTACTGGTGGCCCTGTAAAGACACTCCTGCAGATAAAGCGGATTCGGTAGACATCATCGTCACCGTACCCGAAGATCAGATCGTGGGTTCCAACGGAACATTACGTTCGGTTACGACAGAGAGCGATAGTACAAGAACCTATCACTGGCAGGAACGCTATCCCATCACCACCTATTTGGTGTCTTTAGTCGCCGGCTCCTATGCGCATTTTCAGAATTATTATCACTATTCGCTAACGGATTCTATGTTGTTGGACTATTATGTATTTCCATCGGAACTGACTGCAGCCGATACTATCTTTTCTGAAATGGATGATTATCTGGATGCGCTGACTCACTATTTCGGTCCCTACCCTTTTTTGAAAGAGAAATACGGGATGGCCCATTTCGGTTGGGGAGGCGGTATGGAACACCAGACTCTGACCAGTATCGGACTGGTAACCCCTTTCTGGAGATTCCTCTACGTTCATGAATTAGCACATCAATGGTTCGGAGATGCCGTCACTTGTGCTACCTGGCAGGATATCTGGTTGAATGAAGGTTTCGCTTCCTACGCGGAAGCACTCTATGCCGAATGGAGCGGGTATAACGGGTTACCACCCGGTGCTGATGCCTATCATGCCTATATCAACCATTATCGGTATACGGACGACGGAACAATCTTTGTAAGTGATACCACCGAGGTCAGTAATATCTTTGACCGTATTGTCTATCAGAAGGGAGCCTGGGTGCTGCATATGTTGCGTCATGTTTTAGGTGACTCGGTATTTTTTGATGTTTTGAAAAGTTATGTTCGGGATCCGCGCTGGGCCTACGGTTCGGTTCATACCGAAAATTTCAAAACGGTGTGCGAAGAAAAATCCGGTAAAATGTTAGATACGTTTTTCAACCAATGGCTTCATTTCCCTTTCTATCCTAAATATGAATACCAATGGAGCTATACTCGATCCGGGCCTTCAGATTATGAACTGAGCCTCAAAATTAATCAGACTCAAACTATCCCTATTTATGAAATGCCGATCGACGTTTATATCGCAATGACCCGTCAACAGGATACGCTGATTACAGTGAAAAACGACCGGGCGGAACAGACTTACCGCTTCCATCTTCCGCTGTTGCCGACCCGGGTACTCTTAGATAAGGATAATTGGATTTTAAAAGATGCTACCGAAAAGGAAGGGCCTGGAGAAACATATTCAAACAGGATTGAATTCAGCACGATTTATCCGAACCCGTTTCACCAACAACTCCGGTTTCAAACAAAAAACTGGTTTAAGAACCATAGTGATGTGGATGTTTTTGATATACGGGGCCAGTATATCATTACCTTGCATCCTATCGAGCAGGTAAAACACAATTACTTTTATAATTGGGACGGCAAGAATCATAGTGGGCAGAAAGTCGCTTCGGGGATATATCTATTACGTCCTCATCCCGATGCATCGGGCGGAATCGTTCCCCATAAATCGGCCCGCGTGGTTCTGATACGATAAAAAACTCAACGTTTTAATTTCACAAAACGACGTTTCCCCACCTTCAGCACCCGACCGTCCTTAATCCGTACCATGTAAAAAGGATCGCTGATCTTTCGGCCGTCAATGGATACGCCTCCACCCTTTACCAGACGCCGGGCCTGCCCTTTCGAATCGGCTGTTTTGGTTAACAGAATCAGATCGTCAATACGCACTTCATCCGAGGAAATATGTACTTCCGGCATTTCATCGGGTATATCTTTTTTGATGAAAATCCGGTCAAAGGCTTCCTCGGCCCGAATCGATTCTTGTTCTCCGTGGTACATACGCACGATGGTACGTGCCAGATAGCGTTTCAAATCGCGGGGATTGGTTTCAGGATGCTGAAGTTGTCGGGCAATTTGAGCAAGTTCTTTCCCGCTCACATCGGTAACCAGTTCGAAATAGCGCAAAATCAGTTCATCCGGGATGGAAAGCGTCTTGCCGTACATATCCGCCGGAGCTTCATCAATGCCGATATAATTGCCGAGGGATTTACTCATCCTTTGTTTTCCGTCCAGTCCTTCCAGCACCGGCAGGGTTAGAACAATCTGGGGTTCCTGCCCGAATTCTTTCTGAATGTTTCGACCGATTACGAGATTGAATTTCTGTTCGGTGGCGCCCAGCTCCACATCAGCCCTGATTACTACAGAATCGTAAGCTTGCATAAGGGGATAGAAAAATTCATGGATGCTAATGGGTTGCCGACCGGCATAGCGTTTGGAAAAATCATCTCTTTCCAGCATACGGGCTACGGTAAACTTCGAAGCGAGATTCATGATTTCGGCAAAAGACATCTTGCTGAACCATTCCCCGTTATAACGTACCTCCGTTTTCTCTTCATCGAGGATTTTCATGAACTGACGGCGATAGGTTTGGGCATGTTCCATAACCGTTTCGTGCGCCAGCTTGGGACGCGTGCTGTTCTTTTCACTGGGATCGCCGACCATAGCCGTATAATCGCCGATGATTACCACCACCCGGTGTCCTAATTCCTGGAAATGGCGCAATTTACGGATACCGACCGTATGACCGAGATGAATATCCGGGGCTGTGGGATCAAAACCCTGCTTAATCACCAGGGGTATATTTTTTTTAATGGAACGTTCGATCTTTTTAACCAATTCCTCTTCCGGCAGAATCTCAACGGTTCCCCGACGGATCAAATCCATTTGTTCATTTACAGAAGGAAACGACATACGAGCTCCTATCTAAACTGATGTTTCTTTTGTCTGTCCATTTCACGTTTCTGGTCACGTTCGGCAATAGCGGCCCGTTTATCATATTGCCGCTTCCCCCGGGCCAGACCGATTTCTATTTTTACCAGATGACGCTTAAAATATACTTTCAAAGGGATAAGTGTGATCCCCTTGTCAGCGGTCTGACGTTGTAACTTTTTTAATTCCCGTCTATGAAGCAGTAATTTTCGATCACGAACCGGATCGTGATTTTCAATGGCCGCTTTGGTATAGGGGGCGATATGCATGCCGATGATCCATAGCTCCCCTTTGCGAAAACGGGCATAAGCTTCGGCCAGGCTAACCTTGCCTTCACGAACCGCTTTCACTTCGGTACCCTGTAAGGCGATTCCGGCTTCATAGGTATGAACTATTTCGTAATCATGCCAGGCCTTTTTATTTTTGGCTACAATTTTAACGGCTTCGGCCATAGTAATTAAATTTTACCTTTCTACCCACTACTCTACCCACTACGCATCGTTTAAAAGCCTCAAGTTTAACGATATTTTTCCACCGGGGCAAGTCTGCTCCGGATATTAAGTTTAAAATGGAATTTAAAAAGAAAGGATAGAGTAAAGAATCGTGGGAGATTTTTTAATTAAGAAAACCGGTTCGTCCGCGATTAATGCCCTAACCGAATTTTTCTTCAAAATAGATGGTTCGGAATAAATGTCTATTAAAACAGGTAAGGCCGGGCGTTTTCCGGGTAGATCATTTCCAGGTGGACAAATTCCCAACCCTTGTTCCGCTTTTTCAGCTGGCCGTGCAGAATATCCCCTGTTTGCAGCTCCCAAGCAATGGATTCATCCACATGTACACCCGCATATTCAGTACTAAGGTGTATGTCCTGCAAAACGAATTTTGCCTTCTGCTGCCTATGGACCTTGAAAAAACCTTCGGTAATCTCATCTTCGTCCAAATGGCTGGCGGATAGAAGATAGTCCACATAGGGATGCCGTTGATTATAGCGCCGAATGAGACGAAAGGTACGCAAAATATGCGGAAATACCGTTTGGCGGAATCGCTTAAATGCTTCCTTAAAATTCAGATTGTAATTGTATTCCAGATAGTCGATGAAAGACTCGAATAAATCGGCCACCAGATCGAGATTGATTTGCTCATCCATCAGGAATTCATGATTGACAACAATGGTCAGGAATTCTTCGATATCATCGTAGGCCAGCTCCTCGATGCGCTCTAATTCCAAAAAATCCGTAATAAACTCATTAAAACGATCGATGATACGGGGCGCCTCACCCAGATCGTTCCTATGTGAAAGACTCGATAAAAATGATTCAATGACATAGACGGGCTTAGACTGTTCCAGTTTCCATTCGTCGCCTTCCAGATCATCATCTAAAAGATTGGCATCGTTTTGCCAATCCAATTGTTCACTCTGGATATGCCGTTCAAAAAGGTCCGAAGCATTTTCATCCCGATTTTGTAACCATTTTTGACCTTTATTTTTTGTAAAAGAAATGATGATATCCATAATAAACTCGGCCATACGGGTCAGTACCATATTGCCGTCTTCCATAACAAGCCCCATCTCATAATTATAGAAATCCAGCAAGGAATCCAAAACTACATAATTTAGCAAATCCGCATAAAGACACTCTTCTTTGGTATGACAACGGGAACCTTCCTGGGAATTTAAAGCGATCATGCCCTGCCGGAGCATTGATTCCGTAGAAGAAACATCTTCATTCAATTGTAAGGGACAATTCATGTTGCAGGAAGAAAAGCAATTCTTATCCAGGAAGGACTGGGTGCTGTCTCCCATATTAAAAGAGAGTATACCGATTTCCTCGCTATGAAGATATAAGGCGTCTGTGGAAGAAAAACGGGTGAAGAAATTTTTTTCCAGTTCCAAGGCCAGTTCATTTATCAGGGAAAAGATGAAATAATCCAGATTGGTTAATTCATAAATTTCTTTTTCCCAGGAATCGATAAACTCCCGGGCGGATATATATATTTTTCTTGATTGTTCGGCCAAACCCCACCTCACTCATTTGTCAATAATTTACTCCGGGGCAAACGAGCTGTCAAATAAATTTAAGAGCCCCGACAAAAGACCCGGGCTGTGTGCTTCATCCATTCTGCAAAATCTTCCGTTTTTTAAATTTTCTGAACAAATATTCAACGGCTATAGAACCTAAAAATGTAAAAATACTGGCATAAAATGCATTCGTCTGGGTTTCTAACTGATATCTCATCAGAGCAACAAAAATAACCAGGAGAATGAGAAGATTCGTAACAATGAGGACCTTATTCCCTCCCATCTGCCTGCTTAATTTAAAATGGGAAATTAAAACGAAGATGTAAATGACGGTAAAAACCGTACTTGTTAGGGAGGCAATTTCACTTAAATCGAAAAATAGTGCGAACAAAAGAGCCAAGCCGGCCGTAATATATAAACCTTCCATGGAATGAAACCAAATCTTTCTTTCAAAGTTTTCGGGTAACTCGCCGTCTTTGGCCAGCGAGTAAGCAATATTTGCCCCGCCATAGATGGTGGCATTTAAAGCCGATGAAATAGAAAATAGGGCCCCGATTGAAATGAGGATAAAACCCCAATTACCTAAAAACGGTTTGGCCGCCACAGCCAGGGCATTTTCCTGGGCTTTAATTATATCCGGAAGGGATAAATTACCTATTGTAACCAGTGAAATAAAAATATAAATAATCATCACAAAGAAAATACTGATAAATATGGCCAGAGGGATATTTTTTTTCGGGTTTTTTATATTTTCCGATGCATTGGTAATCAAACCGAATCCCATATAGGACAAGAAAAAAATGATTGAGGCATTAAGCAGGCCTGTCGCATGAACCGTATCGAAGTTTGGTTGAGTCATTCCCCAATTAATTGTTAAGAATCCACCGAAAATAAAAACCAGTAAGATCGTTATTTTAATGAGAACAATATAAAATTCGGCTTTGCCAACCACTTTGCTGCCAAAAAAATTCAATACGGTAAAAAATGATATGACAACTACTTCTACAATGCCCAATGTAAGATAGGTGGATCCAACATGAATGAGCGGCAGAAAGTAACCGGCGAATCCTTTAACGAAAAGAGAAATGGAAACAACATAGGTCAGCCACATTAATATGCTTAACGCCCCCGTAACAATATTGTCCCCGATGCCTTTTAATATAAAAGCGATCGGACCGGCATTGGAGATTATTTTCGATCCGAGTATGGCATAGGAATAAGCCACAACCAGGGCATAAATACCGGAAAGAATGAATGCTTCGGGAAGATCGGGTCCGGCGATTTTTGCACCCAGGCCGAAAATTGAAAAAATACTGGCACCGATCATTGTGCCCACAGCCATCGAAACAACTTCTACAAGACTAAGTTTTTTGTTTTGTTTCATATTTAATTGCTCTTTATTAAACAGGGACCATTTTCCGTTTTGCTAACTACAGTACGGTTTCTTCTATCCGTATGCTGCCATATCATCCAATCAACCTGCCTTCCTACAGTATTTGACTCATCATATGCTACTATATTTTTCTGGATAGTTATTGCTATTATCATTTTAACGATTTATCCTTAAAAAAATTCCAGACCTCTGTGGTCATTTCTATATCATGATTCTGTTTATTGAAACTCCGCTCGAATAAAGCGGAATACCGTTCCTTGATACTTGGCGCAGAATGCCCGCCTCCATTAACTTTATATAGTACAACCTCCGTCCCTTTCTTACCGTTCGCATAGGTGTATCGAATTACATTTCCGCCGTCGTCCGTATCCAAATCGGGATAGGTGTATACAGCAGGAATGGTATCCGTTCCGTCAAAGTTAACCCAGATAGAAACGGAAGTCCCGGTCGAATATACGGTTCCGTGAGTCGGATCCGGTGGGTTTCCGATGACTCCCCCGCTATAGGGCAGGTGATTATCATTGGTTCCGTTCATAAATAAGACGGAAAGGGGATTTTGGGGCTGTCCACATTCGGAGCTATCAGGCATTGCGGCGGCAACTGCAGCCACTGCGGCTATTTTATCGGATAGTTCAACAGCCAGGCGCAAAGCCATTAATCCGCCATTTGATGTTCCCGATACATATATATGAGCTTTGTTGATATTATAATTCGATGAAATTTCATTCATCAGGGCTCGTATAAATCCCATATCGTCGGCTTCGGAACTTACGGTTGCATTCGCTCTGCAATCGTTCCAGGTAGGTTTTCCATAAGAGCCGTTTAGTCCTTCCGGATAGACAACTATAAATTTATTTTGGTCGGCGAGTCCCATCCATAGCTTATAGGGTGTTTTATATCCGCTTTCTCCGGTCATATCTTCAATACGGATCCCGCCGCCGTGTAATTCGAATACCAAAGGATGGGGAGAATCACTTAGGCCTTTCGGTATATAAACCGCATACCTTCTGACGGTTCCTTCCACAACAATCGTTTTTGTAAACAGCCCGGATTCTTCGTTTCGGTTGGATGTATCAACCGGTTTATAGCAACCTGTGAGGAATATTAAAATGATAAGTCCAAACCCCGGTATCATCTTTTCCTTTTTATTCATTGCAGCGACCTCCCATTTCTACAACCACGGCGTTCTCAGTTCTGCTTATCCTGCCAGTGCATAAAATGGTTAAGAATCTTTTTAAAGTTATATTAATCCGGTTTTAAAAAAAAAGGAGGCCTCGGCCTCCTTTTTCCATAGTACCCTGTAAATTATTTATTCCGTATCCATCATATCCCGATAGGTAGTACGATGCTTACTGTCCCATTCCGCCAGCTTTTCCAATTGCGTATTATGACCGCGAAACAGTTTTCCCAGATCACGGTAATGAGAGTTAAAAAACATCTGCAAATAGCGGTTATTGGGCTCTGCGTTCTGTACTTTTCCCAAACCTTCCATTACCTTCATACCCAACTGGTAGGCTTTCTTGTAATTCTCCTGATCGAGTTGATAAAGGGCCTCGAAAAAATCAGGTTTAATCTGGCGTAAAGGACGGGTACGCACATTGGTAATCATCTGAACCACTTGCAGGCGCTGATTCCAGCCCTGCGGATAGCGGCTAAGCAGAGCCTGATTAGCGATTTCAATGGCCTTACTATAGAGAGGAGTCCCTAAAAAGAGTCCGTTTGTATCTAACTCTCCTGCCAAAATCAGATAGGCGTAAAAATCCAGAAAATGAGTGACCGGGTCGAACTGGGCTTTAACATGGCTTAATGGATAACTCCTTTCATAAGGAAATTCCCAGGTCTTGTCGTAAAAAACCTCTCCGGAAGCGCTTGAAATCAGAAACTGTGCCTTGTACTTTTTTTCAAAGGTTTTTTTCTGGACTGTCTCGATAATGATCCGTACGCTGCAGTTCACGTCATACTCATAATCATCGTCAACCCAGGTATAACCGTTAAAGTACTGTTCCACCTTATCTCCGAAATCAACCAGATCACCCTGCTGATCGGTCGGTAAATGATCATATTGAACGGTTACGGTTACATTCAATACCTGGGCCGAGCCGGTTTTAAAACCGACCATAGCCAAAACAAATATCAAAAGCATAACATATTTCATATGAACCTCTCATTTTACCCAATTATCGTTAAGAATATAAGAAAGGAATTGCTAAAAGTCTATTACTTTATATGCACCCTTGGTACACGCCGGGAAACCCAGCAGGTAACTTCGTAAGGAATGGTTTCTAACATGCGGGATATTTCGATAATGGTAATATGCTCCTTATCCTGCGCTCCAAAAAGGACCACCTCATCTCCCGCCTGTACATCGGTTTGCGGGCCGAGATCAACCATAAACTGATCCATGCATACCGTACCCACAACGGGATAGCGTCGACCGCGGATTAATACGTGCCCTTTGTTGGTTAATCGACGATTATAGCCGTCGGCATAACCGGCCGGAATAATCCCGATATAAGTCGGTTGATCCGTATAATAGCGGCGGTTGTAGCTGACCGGCTGTCCGGCGGGGAGATGTTTTACCGAGGTTACCGCAGAGACAAAACGCATCACCTCTTTTAAATCCCAGGTCAGAGGAAAATCAGCTCCCGGCGGATTACCATAAAGCATCACTCCGGGCCGCACCAGATCGAATCGGGCTTGCGGAAGGCGCATAATCGCCGCCGAATTGGCCAGATGGAACAGTAAAGGTACAGCCGCATGCTTTGTAAGAAAATCGCGCAGAGCGGTAAACCGTTCGATCTGACCATACGTATAGCTTAAATCCTCTTCGTCGGCACTGGAGAGATGGGAATAGATTCCTTTAACATCAAATACAGGATTTTTAAGGATAGTCAGAATTTTATCCCGATCGTGGTCGTGGAAGAAACCGACCCTGCCCATACCGGTATCGACTTTGATTTGAATACGGATTTTTTTATTATATTTTTTGCATAACAGCTGAAGCGGTTCAATCTGCCACTCGGCCGAGAGAGTCAAATCCAGATCATATTGAAAATAGAGATCAAAAAATTCGGGTAACTGGCTTCCGAAAACCAGAATAGGAACCGTAATGCCCGCCCGACGTAATTGCACTCCTTCTTCGGCAAAGGCCACTCCGAGATAGGTTACGCCGTTTTCGATTAAAGTGCGGGCTATTTCTATGGCGCCGTGTCCATAACCATCGGCCTTAACAACCCCCATCACCCCGGCCGGTCGCACTGCCTTCTGAATGAGTTTCAAATTATGGATCAAGTTTTTGTGACTTATAATAGCCCGTGTCGGTCCCATTTTATCTCTCGAATCGGTTGAAAATATCTTCGATAGTTTCCTGCTTAAAAATAGTCCGTACTTCCTCCCCATCGACCAGGTATTCGGCTATCCTGGGCCGCAAATTGTAATTGGAAGCCAGAGCCTGTCCATAGGCACCGGCTCCGACTACGGCCAGATATTCACCCGCAGGGATCGGCGGCAGGCTTCGTTCACGAGCTAAAAAATCGCCTGTTTCACAAACCGGTCCTACCACATCATAGACTTGCGAAGATTTATAGCGATCCATCAGAGGAACGATTTCATGATACGCCTGGTACAGACTGGGACGAATCAGATTATTCATGGCTCCGTCTACTATTAAAAATTTTTTCTGCGGCGTCTCCTTTTGATACAAGACCTTGCTGACTAAAATTCCTGCCGAACCCACAACGGCTCTTCCCAATTCCAGAACCAATTCCATGCCCGGACTTTTGAGTCCTTCCAAATACACAGGTAAAATATCTTTTATATAGGTGGTGGGTTCATCCTTTTTAAAATTATTATGATAATTAATACCGATTCCGCCTCCCAGGTCTAAAAATGTAATCGGTACCCCCTGTTTTTTTAATCGCTCTGCAAATTCACGCATAAATTTCGAAGCATCTTCAAAGGGCCCGGAGGTTGTAATCTGTGATCCGATATGAATGTGAATTCCGGCAACCTCCAGCCATGGATTTTCTGCCGCCTTTAGATAGAGCTTCTCTGCCTCTCTTTCCGGAATCCCGAATTTATTGATATGCTTCCCGGTAGATATATAGGCATGAGTATGCGCTTCGATATCCGGATTTACCCGCAGAGCGATACGTACTTTTTGACGATGTGTTCCGGCTAAATCAGCAACCAATTCAAATTCCTGGGCCGATTCTATATTTAAAGAATGGATTCCGGTCTTCATGGCCAGTTCAATTTCTTCTTTGGTCTTTCCGACGCCGGCAAAGACAATCTTTTGGGGATCAAAGCCGACCTTCAGGGCAAACTGTAATTCTCCTCCTGAGACCACATCGGCCCCCAGGCCCATATCCCGGATGATGGTCAGCAGAGTGGGATTATAATTGGCCTTCATCGCATAACAGGGTAAAAAGGAAAGGCCCTTGCCCATCTCGTTTATCTGCCGGCAATTATTTTCCAATTCGCTCTTTGAAAATATATAAAAAGGCGTTTCAACCTCCCGGGAAAAAGCATGCAGGTCAAGTGCTTCACAGTAGAGGCGCCCGTTTTTATAATGGAAAGCAGGGGTCATGGGAGAATCCTTATTTAAGTCCGGAGTTAGTTTTGTTTGCGAATAAACCTAATTTAATAAAAATAAAACAAAGAATCAGGCATTTATACCGTAAATGCGGATTTTTTCGCGGAGAGTCGTACGGGAAATATCTAAAATGGAAGCTGCTCTGGATTTATTTCCGTTGGTATTCTGCAACACCCGTTCGATATGGACTTTTTCAATCTCGCGCATACTACAGGATCCCAACAGTTCATTTTCTTCGATAATTTCAGCGGAACCGTTGCCTTTAAGGAATTCCGGCAGTTCCTGCAAACCGATATGATCCGAAGTGCAGAGATAGACCGCTTTTTCAACCACATCTTTTAATTCGGTAATATTTCCCGGCCATTTGAATTCTTTTAAAACACGTTCGGCCCGTGCAGAAAATTCGTGGACATTCTTCCCAAAAGGATAATTATAAAATTGACGATAGTAATTGGCAATCAACGGGATATCATCCGCCCGGTCTCTGAGTGGGGGTAGTTCAATTTCAAAAGCGTTAAGATGATAAAACAGGTCCGGACTAAAGTTCTGATGCTTTACAAACCATTCCAGGTTGTGGCGGGTAATCCCTATAATCCTTGTATTGGCTTCAACCGGAATTTTGCCATCAACCGGTTTTACAAGCCGTTCTTCAAGATAAAAAAGCAGTTTGTCTTGTACCAGGGGCGGTAACTTTTCAATATTTTTTAAAATTAATGTCCCGCCGTTAAACAGCTCCAGCAATCCCCTGCGTTGCGGGCCGTATATTTTACTATCCTGTTCGACTCCGAACAGATCGGCCAGTAATTCATTCGTCGTCGTATTTTCACAATTCTTCACATGGAGCAAATCATCGCGGAGATTGTTCTGGCGATGAATCAGGTAGGCACATAAACGCTTACCGGTGCCGTTTTCTCCACGGATCAGGCAGGGAGTGTAACGGGCCCTGCTGACCAATTTAATGAAGCGGTTAATTTTAACGATTGCCGGATCATTTCCCAATAATCCGTAGGGAATCACACCATCCGTTAACGGGTCCGTATAACTTTGGTATTTATGCTGCCCCATATCCAGACGAATCTGCCGAACAATCTCTTCCAGTTGAGCTTGCGCTTCCGTTGTCTTCAGAACTTTGTAAATGTGTTTGCCTAATAAGTTTTTAAGGTGATGACTTAAAGGAGCATCACTGATAAAAATATACTGATGAAAATAGTGCTGCCTGGCCTGCTCTCTGATCCATGGGGGAAAGGCCATCCAGGGCTCGTTTAAGTCTACGATAAACAGATCATAAAAGGTAGTAAAAAAATAGCGCTGATGAGCTTCGCTGTGGGTTAAAAGATCGATGCCCAACTGGGTTGGATTGCTGTTGCGGATAAATCGCTGGTATTCCGCAAATCTATCCGATATGAATAAGGTCTTTATCATCAGTATGTTATAGGAACTTTCATATTAGTTAAAAACCCGGTCAACTACCCGTAATCCTTTATATCGGCAGGTTACTTGAAGATTTTAGTAAGAAATGAAATTTTTTTGACCATTTTTTTCTTTTTCGTAGAATAATTTAATTTTTCATTCATTTCTTCCGACTAATAAATCAAATAAGCAGTGAAAAGGGAGTTCAAACATTTTTATTATAAAAAAAATTTGAAACATATTAACGGGACTCAATTAAAGGGAATTAGGTTAAAGCATGGATGCTTGTTTTTAACCTTAATTTATCAGGAGGTCTTTTTATGAAGCGGGTATCGTTTATTTTAGTATTCATGTTTATGGGATTTCAAATCTCACAAGCAACCACCTATTTTAAATCCCATGTAAATGACCAAGTTAGTTCAACCATGACACAGGGTGACTTGTACGCATGGGAATATGATGTTTCCGTAATAGGTGGAAGCGCTTATCTGGAATTATTCGTGGATACAAATAACAACCAGGTTTTGGATGATGGCGATGTCTTGTTAATTGCCTTCGATCAAACCGACGGACAAACCGACCAAGACGGTCCGCCACCCGATTCCAGCGATGTCCCGGACGGGATTATTTATAGCGAAATCGGTTCTCTGGGCTTCCCCCCAGCCGATTATTTATTTCGGGTGACCGACGATAATGATAGCTCGGTTGTCGTCGGTACGTTGCATATTAATGCCCCGGCTAATGTAACTTCATGGATAATAGGGCATGTTACCAAAGAAGGAGTAACCCCACCGGATTCTTCTTTAAGTTATATCATGATGGAAGCCAGTGATATGGATGAAGAGATGGGCTTTTGGGGTGGACTTACCGATGAAAACGGTTACTATTCCATCAACCTGCCCGGCGGAGCCAGTGATAAGCAATGGGGGGTTCATTTCATGTTTTCCGAAACCCAACTTGCCGGATATATCACTCAGCCCGATTCTTACACAAATATAGACATTGTTACCGGCAACAACGGACCTTTTGATTTTACGATTTCCATGCCGGCCACTTATGTATACGGTGATATTGTAGACGAGCAGGGTCAATTGGTTCCATCGAACGACGATGGAAGCCTGGAAAATCTTCATACGTATGATGAAGTGGATTTTAATGTCAGTGAAGGCCATTTTAAAGTGGGAGCCGTTTTCTCCGGAGATGATACCGTTGATGTTCCGTTTCAGCTCAATTTTTGGCCCATTTCCCTCATCCCACAATATCTTATGCCCAATACCTGGGCTAATCCCGCCTACCAATTGACGCTAAGTGTGGGGGATAGTGTGCATAAAGATATTCGTTTATATTCCACGGATACGACTCTTTATGTTCAGATTTATAAAGACGGCGAGCCCTATTCCACTTCTATGCGTGCTTCGGCTAATAATGATTCCGTGGGCCAGACTTATAGCTGGACGGATACCAGTGGCTTCACTGCTTTACATATCCGCAACGGATATGAATACGGTGTTTGGTTAAGTACGGACGACCACGGTAATCTTGATTTACCGACTGGCTATATGCTTGCGGAAGGAAATAGTCAATCCGGTATTGCCGGCGACACCGTTGTGTTCCGATTGGTACCTACCAGCAGTGTTTTATCCGGTAAAATATCCTTTTCTCCGGGCTCCGAAGTCTATTTTGACCCCAATCAATGTGATGTAAACGCTTCGGATTGGGAACATAATTATCAGGGTAAAATTGACGGAGATTCTCTTACCTACCGTATTGATGTACCGAACGGCATCTTTTCGGTTAATTTTAACAGCTACCAACATGATTTTCTGTCCATGCCCGTACGCTATGAGAATATCACCGTCAGAGATTCCGAAGTGGACACTCTGGATTTTGAGCTCAATTACGCGCATGCCCGCTTAGTGATGAAACTCGTCAATGCTCCGCTAGGTTCGGATCAATATTATACGGATTGGTGGTCCATCAACACCGAAGGGAATTACCCTTATGTGTACGAAGCTTCGGCAAATATGGAAGCGGACACTACCTATCATTTTAAAGTCTGTGAAGGCAGCTGGTATGTGCAGGCTCCCTACTTCGGTGAAAACTATCAGGTATCCCCCAGCGATACAACGGTCCGTGTAACGGAAAACGATTCTTCTTTTTATGTGGAATTTGTGTATAAGGATCTGACCGGTATTGAACCGAAATCGAGCCTACCTACCTCGTTCTATGTGAAACAGAATTATCCCAATCCGTTTAATCCGGTGACAACCATTGAATTCGGTTTGACCAAACAGGGCCCGGTAACACTCGATATATATAATATCAAAGGACAGCGAATTGTCACCCTGGTGAACGGGAACCTCTCAGCAGGAATTCATAAAGTCCATTGGGATGGTTCTTCTTATGCTTCGGGAATGTATATTTACCGTTTGCATACGAATCATCATACCGTCTCAAAACGTTTACTGCTCCTGAAGTAAAACCATAGCCTTCCCCGCATGCGGGGAAGGCTTATTTTTTATTGATTATCAGCAATTTGGGTTACAGATCACACATTTGAAAAAGAAAATTTTTATTTTTCTTATAACGGATATGTAAATTCTAAAATTTTTACAGGAACGATTCTATGAAAAATTATTTAAAGTTTTACCTGGCCAGCCTACTGATCTTTGGCTTTTGTACCTATCTGACGGCCGGAATTATTCCCCATATTCCCAGGCCGCCCCGGAATGTCCAGGTTAAAACCGTACCGGAGGGAGCTCTGGTCAGTTGGGATTTCCATACCCCCGATACGGTATTGACCCATAACAGCGGCAAAGCCAACGGCTTATGGTTATTCGGACAAAAATCAGGCGTAGGCGTTATTTTTGATGTTTCCGCCTATCCTTCCGCATCGCTCGAAGAAATCGATTTTGCCTATATCGGCGGATGGGATCGATCCAAAAGCGGAAAACCGCCGGTAGGCTATGAGGGAACCTATCGATTCCGGGTACATGTCTATGATATTAGGGAAATGGATAATTACGGGACCATTAAAAGCGGAGTCGAATTATTTACTTCCGATACCCTGGAAGCACCCCCCGCTTTCCAAACCTATCGCTATAAAACCGGCGTTACAATCGGCCCGATTGCCCTGGCAGATACAATATCCACCGTAGGAGTATTTGTCGAACCCTTAAGTGCAAAGTACGATTCCACAGACGATAAAACCTATTATTACCCGGCCTTGATGACCGATGATGCATCCTATATTAAACATGTTAATTTTATGTGCACTAATTTTGACGATCCCTGGGATTCTACGGATGCCGATTATTCCAATATATGGGAATTAAATAACTTCGGGCAGGGCGCCACTAACGCGGTTATCGATCTTTGGATTCAAAAACAAGACGGTTCGGTAACTTCGGCAAACTTTATAAACAGTTCTTCTGCCTCCACTGCAGGATTCTATATCTTCAGAAAGACGGCTCATTCCCCTCTTTCTAAAATCGGCGAAGTCGGATTCGATACCCGTTCCTTTTTAGATACGAACGCCGAGGGCGACAGTACCTATGAATACTCGGTAGCAAATCATGTGGATTCTCTTGCCTCCGAAATTACTTCCAGCAAAGACTATTTTCATCCGAAATTTTTATCCATCACAGAGGCACGAAAAGATGACAACCATGATTTTATCCCAGACAATTTAAATAAAATCGTTTCCATCGAAGGGGTGATTAATTCACCCGACTTCTATGGAGCAAAAACTCTCTATTTCGTCCAGAACGGTCGGGCTGCCATCAGTATGTATAGCGGCGCCTTTCACATCGACTTGTCCATAGGGGACCAGGTATTCGTAACCGGTACCATTCAGCAACACAGGGGATTAACCGAAATTATTCCCGATACGTCCCAATCCGCCATTACCGTGTTGAATCATTTCAGCGCTGTGGATACACTGGATATTACCCTGGGGGAAGCGGGTGAATCTTATGAAGGGTTGCTGGTATCTGTGGAAAACGTGGAACTTATCGATGCCGAGAACTGGCCGTCCAGCGGGCAGAACGGTATCAATCTGCATATCACCAACGGCCGGGATACGGTCAGATTGTTCATCGATCAGGATACGGACCTGGATGGCTGGACACCCCCCGCAGGAAAATTTAATTTAGTCGCTGTGGTCGATCAATATACTTCCGCGAGCCCGCCCGACGACAACTATTCCCTGCGCCCCCGTATGCAATCCGATTTTATTCCCGTAACCGCCATCGGGGGAGAAACCCGGGCAGTACCTCTGCATTTTTCCCTGTCGCAAAACTATCCCAATCCTTTTGGCGAGCGCCGGGCCCATGGGGGTAATCCAAGCACAGCCATTCTTTATCAGCTACCTGCTTCCTGCCGGGTTCACTTAACGGTTTACAATACCTTAGGCCAAAAGGTGAAGGAACTGATCAACCGCAGGCAGGAACCCGGTGTTTATCGGGTGAATTTTGACGGGAGTCACCTGGCCAGCGGAATCTATTTTTACAGGTTGCAGGCCGGAGATTTTGTACAGATTCGTAAAATGATTTTATTGCGATAAAAAAGAGCCTCTGTAACAAGAGGCTCTTTCAATTTTCAAGTGCATCTATTTTTACCGACCAGACTTCATGGCGTCGGTTAAAACGCAACAGCTTAACCCGGTTATCCGAATCCAATATTTTAAAATAATCGTAAATAGGCTGACCCGCCTTCTGATCACTGGATAACCAGCGGTCCAAGATTTCCTTTACGTCCAGTTCTTTTCCGTCCAAAACAAAAGAAAGAGGGCGTTCATTGGGTCTGGCCCCATGATACGCTTTCACGGAAACAATTTTAAATATCATAGTTAGCGCTATAGACATTTATTCATCTTATAAACCACTCTTATAGTCTGCCGCCCGTATTGAAGGCAGGCGGCACTTAAATAAAGCCCCGGTTTCACAGACTCTTCAGCCTGATCCGGATCGTAGCGATCATGCAATTTCGACCGGGATTCCGAAGAGACGTTCAAGGTGATCCGCCGTATTTTATACCCATTCAAAGACAATATAGCAAATCCGGAACATAAAAAAAACCGGATCAGAAGATCCGGTTTTAGACAGTACATCAAGAGGATTTTTACAGTTGCGGATAAACGCTTACCTTTTTACGGTTTTTATCTTTACGCTCGAATTTAACGTATCCGTCAATTTTAGCAAAGAGCGTATCATCACCGCCTTTACCCACATTATTTCCGGGATGAATCCGCGTTCCGCGCTGACGCATTATAATGGATCCGGCAGAAACGAATTGCCCGCCAAAGGTTTTGATACCAAGACGTTTGGAGTGACTTTCGCGCCCGTTTCTGGAGCTGCCGACACCTTTTTTATGAGCCATTTACGCCTCCTTTCCCTCAGCAGGTTGTTCCTTTTTAGGTTTTGCCGTCGTTTTCTTCGGGCTCTTGGCCGGAGCCGCTGCTTTTGCTTTTTTAGGAGCCGCCTTTTTCTCCGGTTTGGCTTTCGGCTCTGTTTTTTTTGCCGCCTTCACGACACCGATACCATCAATTTGAATAACCGAGAAACCCTGGCGGTGGCCGTTTTTAACCTGATACCCTTTACGACGTTTTTTCTTGAAAACAATAATCTTTTTATCCCGGCCGTGTTCCACAACCGTGGCTTTGACTTTCATATTTTTGAGTGTAGGTTTGCCGATTTCAACTTTACCCTTATCATCGGTGTAATAGAGAACCCGGTCAAATTCCACTTTCTTCCCGGCATCCGTCTGTAAATGAGGAACTTTAATCTTCTGATCCTTTTCAACCCGGAATTGTTTACCGGCAATTTCTACGATCGCATACATCTATTTTTCTCCTAAGCCATCATGTTCCAAAAAATGAGCTTTTAATATAATTACATCGTTCCTTTTTGTCAAGCAAAATCCGTCCTGCTTGACAGATTTCTGTTCGTTCGATTCATAAAATTGATCCCACTCGTCCTGAATACTCAGAAATACAGATTGCAGTTGAATCAAATCGAAAGGGCTAGGGCCTTCGCTCGCCTTACCGGCAAATTTGTTTTTGGATTTTTGAACCGGAAAGATAATCTTCTCTACCGTATTACCCCCTGCCTGGGCGCGGACTATTTTCTTATCTGCTCCACATATTCATCCGGCGGCAATTTGAGCGGTAACTCCGGTAGGAACAATTCATTTTCTTTTAAAAAAATCATCCTTCTTATATGCAATTAACTTAAAATACAGCTAAACCACCTGATCAATCCATGTAAATTCCGGGAAAACCGTCTTTATAATCTTGTAGGCCCGCATGTTTTTATCTTCTAAAAACTTACGAATCAGGCCAAACAGGTTAAAAGCCATGGGCATGCTGGAAAGCATATTGTTAAACAAGCGATATTCATCTATTGTTAAAGCCGGATTCACCTGTTTTTCCAGTACTTTGGATTCAGCATAGCGGAAAATATACTCATCCAAAAAGTTCTTTCCGATTTTCTCGCCGCTTATCAAATAATTGCCTTATTTTAATGGACTATTTCGATGAGGGCCATTGCCGATATCCCGTTTCTTAAATGCGGTTTTTTATATCCGTATCTTGCATCCTGTATCCTAGATCCCGTCCCCTCCGGAAAAATTATTATTTTTTCCTTGCACTATGGAAAGCACGTTATTATATTGCTGTTAACGTTTTTATTCTTTCTATCATAAGGTGAATACGCCAGCGCATACGGAACATATTTTAAAATACCTATACGGAAAGGTATTTTCTGATGATCAGCAGACTGTTTTTTTATAATTCGCCCTCTTATCGTTCCTTTTTATTGTCCGCCAGGAGCAATTCTCGGCCGCCTGTATTCCCGATCCGCTTGCGCTTCACGGGATC